>Ga0172376_10000157_pt1 | contig 83755 bp, 104 predicted proteins | sample Lak35m_FD_121114 | JGI IMG/M metagenome (GOLD analysis project Ga0172376, IMG submission 121114) | Freshwater microbial communities from Kabuno Bay, South-Kivu, Congo - kab_092012_35m | ecosystem: Environmental > Aquatic > Freshwater > Lake | place: Democratic Republic of the Congo: South-Kivu... | reverse complement strand
GTTTTTACTTCTTTTTCTTCGCTGCCTTTGCGGCGGTGTCCAACTTCTTGCCCGCTTCTTTTGCAACCACTTCAGCGACTCTGCCGAAAGCAGGGTCTTTCTTATTGAGGTAGCGAAGTGCGGTTGGGATTGCAGAAGCCCATAGAGCGTTGGCTACAAGTAGCCACTCACCTGAGCCGAATTCAAGAGGCGATGCCACACCGCTGGTCTGAGACACAATCATTACTGCGCCAATTATTTGACCTAGGAGGTTGCGAACATACGACTCGATTGCTGTTTTGTTAATCACGAGTACTCGTTTCTGCTGGCGTTGTAAATTACTCCAGCAATACACCAATATAGGGCTATATGATGCCGACGAATTTTGGGAAAATGGGCTGAGAAAGCCCCCCTTTACATAAACAAAGGTTTTGAAAAATAGGCGATTTACGCAGGTAAAAGCCGTTTTATTATAGTTAAATGTTTACAATAGAAATAATAAAAAATGTTACTTAAAAGTGCTTTTGCTTTCTTGAAAAAGAGTGTTAGTTAGACCTGAAATCTTCACCAAGGGGTTTGTACTCTTTGGCAATTGTTGGCTCAATTCCACGGATAAAGTCAACAGCATGGCGAAGTCCGAGACTGTAAAGACTCTTCTCATCTTCACCCATATTGGTCTCCCACTTATGAATTTTTTCTGTCAGACCTTCTACCAAGTAGTCATCCCTATCTATAAATAACTTCTTGATACGGGAGTAAATCTCTGAAGCAATCTCGGCTGGAAGTCCACCACTACCGACAAGGTCAGTTATATAACTGTTGAGTTCTGAATCAAAATCTTTTCTGTTCATTCTATACCTCCGAAAAACAAGTATCGCATAGTAGGTAGTCGTAGCCGTAATTTTCGCTACTTTTGAATCCACTCTTAGTTAGGCAGACTGGTCGTACTTTAGCCTCTTTTTCGCAACGCTCGCACTTAGTTGGCGTCTCCAACCACTCAACCGTTGCCCCAATCTCAACCGCTTTAGTGAGACCAAGAACTAAAGCATGTTGCAACCCATGACCTTTAGTTGCTCTCATGAATGGTCTTAGGTTGTCACAACGCAGTACTGGCTTTGCTCTTTTACAAGGACATTGATGTCTTGAGGGAACGCAGGAGATAAGTCCATTACTTGAAACTCTATGATTACTCATCTTGTGTCCACAGACACAGACTCGGTCATCTTTGAGACGAGTTGATTTTAGTGCCTCTGAGACTTGCTTTGCTTCTTCAAAGGAAATACCCATGGAAGCAAGAACTTCTAAGGACTGTTCTTTTGGATTAGATGTCGTCATTTGGCTCTGCCTTAATAATTCCTAAAGTAATTAGATGTTCAGTTACAGCAGTTGCATCTTTCAGGGAAATCTCAACCCATCTTTCGTAGTCATCTCCAACTGGTAAACGATTTGGAAACCACCACTTCAATAAAGCAAAAGCAATCTCTTGAGTCAAAGCCCCTTTCAAGTCTTCTTCCGTTTTGATTTCTTTTGGCTCTTCAATAACTTCAGGACTTGTAAAAAATCGTCCATCTAAATTTGCTTCATCGTTTGATGAAACTAATTTCAATCTTTCATCGTTCGTCATTTTTGTCCTTTCATTGCTATCATTTAACTTACTCCCCTTTTTATAAAATGTCTAATCTGAATTTCAATATCTAGAGTCTAACACAAAAAAACTTACAACACTATTTTGAATTACACTATTATTGAATTACATAAAAGTAGACTATTTTTCCCTTACGCGTTAAGCGTTTACATCCCTTCCGGCTATACTTATAGTTAACTTTTAAGTAATTAAGTAATTCAATAATAGTGGTACGGACAGAAAATTTCAATACTACATTTACTTTTTCAAGACCGTAATTTTTCATATTTGACACAATTTCAACCTATGATACACAACCATAAAAATGCCAAAAAATGGCCTAACACTACAATAGTTTTTGTCAAATATCAACACAAAAAGCAGGTAAGTTGGCAGTAGTACTTCCTCCTATATTTATATAGGAGAAGTACTGCCACTACTGCTTAGGCTTCAAAAACTGCCTCTTTATGGTGCTTCACCTTGACAAGAGGGTCTACAAAAATTTTGAATCCAGCCCTTGACGCATTAGCGCACCAAGAGTAATCTTCCCCAACATTAACCCTCAAGTCAGGGTTTAGGGCACTCCATTGGACACGATTTATCAAGAACCAAGGTCTTTCCATTTTCTCAAAGACTCCCGACTTCACAGCCAAGAACCCGAACCCTACTCCACCAACTTCAACAGGCAAATCATGTAAAAAGAACTCAAGTTTGTTGACTCTGGTTGGAACCCCTTGCTCATTTGGATAGTTGACCGCAACTGTTCCAATCTGGTCCAGAACGTATAAACCAGAAACAATTTCTAGTTCTGACTCATATAACTTCAGGAAGTCTTCTGGCTCCCACTCAATATCTGAATCAATCCAAAAAATCTTTTTATACTCCACTCCGCCACCTACTTTGGCGTCTGTTCCGTAATGGTGCTGGCTCATATCCAAAGTTGTTAGTTCTCTAGCGGTTGGCACAAAAGAGGAGTAGCGAGAGATGAATTTGTAGGAAATCCCTTTTTCATCTAAAGCGGCACAAGTCTTTACAAGGCTTTTGACATACTCCATTTTTGCCGAGTGTCCAGGGGTTGCTATCAAAACGTCAGTGCGTGTTGTCATCTTCCAAGTCTACTCCCTCTGTTAAACTTCTACAATGAGTCAGCGCCTAACAACAGCAAAATGTTCATGGTCTGGTTGTCCGACTCACACAAGGGCAAATCTAAACGGCAAAGGAGTGCTTGTTTTGGCATGGGCGGGGGAGGTATATTTCTTCCACGCTACTGACTGTCTGGCTCTCTGGGCGGGTAGTTTCCCTATTGGATACACACCCTCTGGAGAAGACCCTTATGAAGAAATCTAATAACGTAACAAAGTCAGCAACCATATTTATTTTTTGTAAAGCAGAAGACGGTAAACCGTTATATCTAAAAGATATTCGCAAGTGGATGTCGTTAGTAGATGAACTAAAACTTGATGATAATGTTGAAATTGAAGGTAATCTTTTTCTAGCACTAGATTTAGAAGACCCTGGAAGAATTGAAAGAATTCATTGCGGCGAATGTGACTCAGAAGATTTTCTTGTTGAAGTCCACAATTGCGAAGAAGAATCTGCCAAACTCAGAGCAAAGTGGGCAGCAAAAAAAGCGGAAGAGGATGAATGATTTATTTATCAGGTCCGATGACGGGGCTGCCTGAATACAATTACCCAGCATTTAAGGCGGCAGCCGAAACACTTAGGGCTTTTGGTCAACGAGTATTTGACCCGTCAGAGGCTTTTGAAGGAGTAACGGATTTACCAAAAGAAATTTATATGCGCAAGGATTTAGAAGAACTTCTCAGAGCAGATGTTGTAGCACTTCTTCCTGGATGGCAGAGTTCGTCTGGGGCTCAACTAGAGGTTGAGGTTGCAAAACAATGTGGAATCCCCATTAGACTACTGGAAGAACTAATAGCGACAGAAGGGGTGTTTTTAGATGACTGAAAGCAACTCAATAACTTGGAGCACTTATGAACAGCATAAGGTTCAGATAGAATCTGAACTACGTTGGAAAATTGCTGAAGTTATAGAACGGAAGATTAGTGATGCTCGCAGAGATTACGACTCTCCTAATTTTATTTCTGGTTTAGAACTTGCTAAATCAATTGTTTTAGATTTACATAGTAAAGAATCGTCCAATTTCAAACACCCTTCGCTGTTCTAAAAACTTGTAAAATTTACGTCTAGGGTGTTCACCATAGACGAGTATTGAATTCGTATTTACGCAAAGAGGAGATTATCGTGTCTATTGCTTTTTCTTTTAGGTTGTCAGAGGATTTTGTAGAAGGCTATAAGTCAAAGCAAGCACCCTTCGGATACCGAGACGCTGCTGGTAACTCGGTTGGCGAAATTACTTTCTTACGAACTTACTCTCGTCTAAAAGAAGATGGCACAAAAGAAACTTGGGTTAATGTCTGCGAGCGCGTTATCAATGGAATGTATTCAATTCAAAAGGACCACGCTAAAGCACAGCGTCTTCCTTGGTCTGATACTCGTGCAGCAGCATCAGCAAAAGAAGCATTTGACCGCCTCTTCAATTTGAAGTGGACTCCGCCAGGACGCGGTCTTTGGATTATGGGAACTCCAATCGTAAACATCCAAAGAAACTCAGCCGCTCTACAAAATTGTGCTTTTGTTTCTACAACAGAAATGACAAAACTAAATCCAGCAAAACCTTTTGCTTTCTTGATGGAAGCATCAATGCTTGGTGTTGGCGTTGGATTTGATGATAAGGGCGCTGACAAAGATTTTATAATTTATGAACCTAAAGGAGAGGAAACATATGTCATTCCAGACACCAGAGAAGGCTGGGTCGAATCACTCGTCCTCATCCTCAATGCTTACCTCCGACCAGATACGAAGACTCCATTATTTGATTACTCGGAAATACGTCCAGAGGGAACTCCAATCAAAACATTCGGAGGAACAGCAGCAGGACATAAACCGCTAGAAAAACTTCATACCCACATCCATAAATTATTCAAAGGACGTGCTGATGAAAAACTCACTCGTAAGGACATTGCTGATATTGGCAATCTTATTGGCGTATGTGTTGTTAGTGGGAATGTTCGTCGTAGCGCTGAACTTCTTATTGGTCGTGTTGACGATTCTGATTTTCTAAATCTAAAAAACGCTGAAGTTTATCCAGAGCGTAACTCTTATGACCCAGCAAATCCAGGCTGGGCATGGATGTCAAACAACTCTGTAGAAGCAACGGTTGGCACTGATTTATCTCCAATTGTTGATGGCATTGCTCGCAACGGAGAACCTGGAGTTATTTGGCTTGATGTATCTCGTAAGTATGGTCGTCTTGCTGACCCAGAAAACAATAAAGACTGGCGTGTATCAGGTTATAACCCTTGCGCAGAACAATCACTTGAATCTTTTGAGTGCTGCACACTTGTAGAAACTTATCTCAACAGACATGAATCATCTGAAGATTACAACCGAACACTCAAATTTGCTTATCTTTACGCAAAGACTGTCACTCTTCTTCCAACCCACTGGGAAGAGACCAACGCAATTATGCAGCGTAATCGTCGCATTGGCACGTCAATGTCAGGAGTTGCTAACTTCGCTGACCGTGTTGGTCTTCCAACTCTTCGTGAATGGATGGACTCAGGATATAAAACTATTCAAGCGTATGACAAAACATACTCCGAATGGCTTGGTGTTCGTGAATCAATCAAAACAACAACAGTAAAACCTAGTGGAACGGTTAGCATTCTTGCTGGTGAATCTCCAGGAGTTCATTGGACTCCAGGAGGAAAGTATTTCAATCGTGCAATTCGTTTCTCTAACCAAGACCCAATGCTTGCTCTTTTCAAGATGGCTAACTACCGAGTTGAAGCAGCGGTGGAATCACCCGACACAACCAGTGTTGTTTTCTTCCCAATCAAGTCCGAGGCTCTTAGAGCAGAGCGTGATGTAACAATTTTTGAAAAGATGTCGCTTGCAGCAGTTGCTCAACGTTATTGGTCTGACAACTCTGTTTCTGTCACCATCTCATTTGACCCTGAAAAAGAGTCAGAGCATGTAGGCACAGTCCTTCACATGTATGACGGACAACTCAAGACTGTTTCGTTCTTACCTTCAGGAAACTTTACTTATCCTCAGTTGCCTTACACTCAGATTACCGAAAAGGAGTATGAAGATGAGGGAACACTCAAACTCTTCCCAATAGATTTTTCAGGTATTTATGCGGGACTTGCTTCTGATGCCATCGGTGAGGCATACTGTACTACTGACGCTTGCGAGGTGAAACTTATTAAGGACAATCAGTGAAAAACAGACTAATACCATCTTTTTTAATTATTTGTCTAACTTTTCTTGGGTTGTCTTTTTTGAGTAAGGCTGATGCTGATTGCGTCAACTTGTATGTTGATTTTGGCTCTCTCGATGCTGAAACAAAAATAGAAAAGTGCATACAGGTATCTGCTGAAACAAACGCATTAGAACTTCTAAAAACTTCTGGCTACACCACAGAAGGAACACAAAAATATGGTGACGGTGTTCTTTGTAGACTAAATGGTCTTCCAGATAAATCTATGGAAACTTGTGAAGTTATGCCACCAGCAGAAGCCTATTGGGCAATTATTATAAAAGAAAAACAAGTTTTACCATTTCCAAGAAAAGAATGGGGCTGGGGACAACTTGCTATAGACCAACAATACTTAAATCCTGGAGATTCAATAGGGTTAGTTTGGACTGGTCCTAAAGGAGAGTTAAAGTTTCCATGAAATTATTAGATAAAAATGTAAAACAAAACTCTTCATACAAAGTAATTGTTCAGTTAGCCTTAACTTTACTTTGTCTACATATAGTTAATAATAAAACAATTGATATTTGGCGCTCAATGACAGGACACTAATGGTAAGACTTACTCGTATTTACACAAAGACAGGCGACGACGGAACTACAGCACTTGGAGACAACTCTCGCACTTCTAAGAATGACCCCCGTTTAGAGGCGTTTGCAACCGTTGACGAATCCAACTCAAATATTGGCGTAGTTATGGCAATGAGTAAAAATACAGAGCCTGAGATATACAACATTCTTTTACAAATTCAAAATGATTTGTTTGATGTTGGAGCAGACCTCTGCACTCCAGTTGTTGATAGTCCAGAGTATCCTCCCCTAAGAGTTATAGAAGAGCAGATAGTTTGGCTAGAGTCCCAGATAGATGTTTACAACGAACAACTCAGTAATCTTGAGTCTTTTATTCTTCCATCTGGAACTTACATCAGCGCTCAACTCCATGTGGCTCGGACAGTTGTTCGTAGGGCAGAGCGTGAAACTTGGAGAGCAATTCATCAGTTTGGCTCTGGCGTGAATCCGTTAACAGCAAAATATCTCAACCGTTTGTCTGATTTGTTGTTTGTACTTGCTCGGTGGGCTAACAGAGAAGTTGGCGATACGCTTTGGATTCCAGGCAAAAATAGTTGATAAAACAACTATACAGTCTAAACTACAAATAATTTGAATAACTTTTGACTTGTTAGGTAGGGTGCTTGGCAACTACTAGAGGAGTTATTAGTGAAGAGCCCTACACCTAAGTTTCCAGTTCCAGCAACTCTTTCTCCTACTGCTGATTTGTGGGAATGGCAAAACGATGGTGAATGTAGAAAACATGATGCTGAAATATTTTTTCTTGAATCTCATCTTCGTGGTCTAGATAAACAAAAGAAAATTGCTAGGGCAAAACAGATTTGTGTTCCCTGTCCAGTTAAACAACAGTGTCTAGAACATGCTCTCAAGGTTCCAGAGTATTACGGAGTCTGGGGTGGACTCTCGGAGGAAGAGCGTGGAGTAATCCTTCAGCGTCAAGGGCGTTGGCGTCTTGGAAAGCATATAAACCTCGCTAAAAATTAATCAATCCGTTGGTGCTGTAAACTTTTACTTCTAGAAGAGAAGGAGAGTCATGTCTATACAGCACAAGCACATACTCATAAACGCCAAGGTATCTAACCCAATTCAAAATGAATTAGATGCCATTCAGTTTCTAGACAGACTCGTAGACCGAATTGGAATGAAGGTCATCAAGGGTCCATACGCAAAGTATGTAGATGCTGAAGGAAACAAGGGCCTTACCGCCATTGTCATGATTGAAACTAGCCATATCGCATTTCACATCTGGGATGAGCACGACCCAGGAATACTTCAGTTTGACCTCTACACCTGTGGGTCGCTGGTAAAAGATGAAGTATTCAAAGCACTTCAGGAGCGCTTCAATGTCGTCTCAGCGGACTGGCGCCTCTATGACAGAGCCTCTGGTTTTGTTTTAGAAGAAGAAGGCTCGCTCTAGAATCAAACTCACGCCTCTTTCCATCCTATAAAATAGAAACTCTGTGGTGGAAGGAAGCGTAAGTGCTTAAGAAAAAACTATTTGTAATTAGCCTTTTGAGCGTGGTTGCTCTATCAGGCTGCGGGTACGACGGACATTTCCGCTACCCATGTCAAGACCCGGCAAACTGGGAAACTAAAGAATGTACTCCTCCTGAGTGCGAGGCTTCTGGAACTTGCTCTAGGGATATTGTTGGCGAAGATATTATAAATCCACCAAAGGAAACAACTACAACGGACGGAACAAACAATGGCTAAAGAACGTTTATCACCACAAGACTTAGATGCTCGACTAAAATTTATTTTGGGAATCACATTAGGTTCCATTCTTTTTCTTACTGCTGTAGGAATTCTTTACGGGCTTTTGTTTGTAACCCAGCCAATTGGCGCACAGTCAGAAAATGACAAGATGTTCTTCAATGTTCTTGGTTCCGTTGCCACGTTCATTACAGGAACTTTGGCAGGTCTTTTGATTGGTCAGTCTGGCGCTAAAGACATTATGAAAGCGCAACTAGACAACAAAGAGATGGATGCCAAAAACACACAGGCAGATAAAAAATTAGAATCCGAGTTAGAAATTAACGAACTCAAGGCTGAAGTAGAGGCAGACTCAGTAAGAGCGCGTCTTGCTAACAAACCAGATGGCGCAATGCCAGAAGAGAAGCCAGTTGACACAGACTGGGATAAGGACTAACAATGAGTGATTTTCCAGTACCCGCTCCTTCGGACTCAAAACCACAAGGAAGTGCTGCTCGCTTAGTACAAATTGCTAAGTCACAAGTTGGCTACATTGAAGGACCAAAAAATAACGAAACTAAGTATGGTGCTTATACAAAAGCAAATTTCCAACCTTGGTGCGGTTCTTTTGTGATGTGGTGTGCTAATGAAGCAGGAGTAAAAGTTCCTAATACTGTCTACACTCCGTCAGGTGCAAAAGCGTTCAAAGATAAAGGCGCATGGATTGATGGTGATTTGGCGGACCCAGACCCAGGTGATATTGCGTATTTCGACTTCCCAGCAGATGGCGTCGACAGAATTTCACACGTTGGAATCGTAATTGAAGATAATGGTGATGGAACTGTTTGGTGTATTGAAGGCAACACAACTGGTGATGGCAAGAAAGGTAGCCAAAGAAACGGCGGCGAGGCTTGCAAAAAACTTCGTGCTTTCAAAAAGAACCCAAAGAAAGTACAAATTTCTATTGTTGGATTTGGTCGTCCTAAATTCAAAGGTGCAGGTGCTTCAGCACCAGCAGCAAAAACAGAGCCGAAAGCAGACACAGCAAAGAAGTGCCCACATTGCGGCGGTGCTTTGTAAATGAACCACGACCATACAACTATGGTCTCCTCTCCAATTACTGAAATGGAGATTATGTGGGTTCTTATGTTTGCTATGTTTGCTTGGAACTTACTTATGGTTTATCAGCATAAAAAACTAAAGAAAAAAGTAGAGTGCCACTGCGACACTCATTCCTGTGTAAAATTCGAAAGTGGTTCTCATTAAATGTATGAATATCGAGTCAAGAAGGTACACGCTGTTATAGACGGCGACACCATAGACGTTGACATTGATTTGGGTTTCAATGTCTCCTACTATCAGCGTGTACGCTTGGCTGGTATTGATACTCCAGAGTCTCGAACTCTAGATAAAAAAGAAAAAGCCTTCGGACTTGAAAGTAAGAAAAAACTCAAAGAAATTCTTGACGCAGCCAAAGTTGTTGTTATTCGCACAGAGAAACCAGACTCTACTGAAAAATATGGTCGTGTTCTTGGCTGGCTTTTTGTTGATGGAGCGGAGCAGTCCGTCAACCATTCCCTTATAGCCTCTGGCTACGCCTGGGAGTACGGCGGTGGTACAAAAAATAAAGACTTTGCTGCCTTGTTGTCAAAGCGTAAATCTGCTTAGTGATATAGACTAACCCCCAACGAAGGGAGTTACCCGTGGAAGCAATAATCATTTATCTTGCTCTTGCTCTTTTGATTGCCGTCATTGCTATCAAGCATGACCGAAAAGCAAAGAAGATTGAAGAAGGATACAACCCATTTGCTGTAGACCGAGATGGCGATGGGATTGTTCAAGAGGGAACTAAGTTTGAGCGCAAAGCAAAGCCAAAAGCAAAGTCTCCTGCTAAGCCTAAGAAAAAGGCTCTAGCAAAAGCCACACCAAAAACAAAAGCCAAACCAAAGAAAAAGTAAATGCCAGAAGCACTTTTTCTAATTTACGGATTGTTTAGTGGTATGGCAATTATGTACATTTGGATGAGATACGGTAAATAATGCCAACCTATGAATACACTTGCGAAAAAGAACATCGCGTTATTCAGAGTAGAAGCACTGATGACCAAGATACTGTCTCTACTTGCTCAGCGCCCCTCTGCGACCTGCCACTAAAAAGAGTTTATTCAACTCCAGCCATTTCTTTCAAAGGACCTGGCTTTTATTCAACTGGCGGATAGCCTGTTATTATTTACTTATGCCAAATATAACTAAGCCTGGAATTAAAGATATTCAAAATAATCCAGATGTTCCTGGATATGTTTGTGATGTTTGTTCAGTGAGATACAGACTCGAAGAAGCCAAGATGCGTTGCCAGAAATGGCACGAAGCAGGTCTTGAGTAATACTACTTTTTAGGATTAGGGATACGCACTAAGCGTTCTTTTTCAGGGTCATAAACCCTAATAAATTTTTTCCAAGCCTTACCATTTTTGCGGTTAGGATTTGGTCCAGTTCCGCCTGAAGACTTTCCGCCTCTACCTTTTGCCATACCTAAATTGTATACTGTTTTTGTACTAAACTATCCTTATCCTGTCTACGCTAAAGAATTTCCAGCGCCAACACCCTTTTCTCAACCGAGCAAAGCATCACCTTCACCAACACAAAATCCAACGCAAAGCCCAATTCCAAGCCCAACAGAAACCACAACGTCTGCTCCATCACCTACTCCTTCTACATCCACTTCGTTAGGGCCTGGTACTTACTTTACTTTTTTACCAAACTTAGCCCAGGCTCTTTCATGAAGATAAAAACCTACCATTTCACAACCAGTGTAAATTAAAGCAAAAGCACCAGCGTATTCCCAGTGGGCTTCTCCAGTAATTGCTTTTTCAAAAAGATAAACCAAAGTACCAACAAACAAAATATGAACTGCTGGCCATGTAATTGACTTAAGACTACTTCTTTTTTTACTATCCATTTTCTTTCCTTACCTAAGCGAGTTATCTACACTATTCGACTATCTCTACTATACTCCTATATGTGTTCTCAGATACCTATAAAGACATAGCGCCACACATAAAAGAAAATGTTGATGCTTTAGTTGACAACTCTGACGAATATCATAATGTACATAAGCGTCGCTACCTGAGAACAATTCAAGTACTGCTAGACCAGAACCCTCAAGGAAAACTTTTAGAACTGGGAACCAGCAAACTTCTCCCACAATGCTTAGAAATTCTTGCTCCAGAGTTAGAAGTATCCGTTACAGATTTTGACTTAGAAAAACCCCTTGAATGGCAAAAACAAATAGGCAATAAGTCGTATCAAACTTTTTCTTTAGATTTAGAAAAAACTCAACTACCAGCCCCAGACTCAACATTTGATTATGTAGTTTGCTCCGAAGTTATTGAGCATATGGAAATAGACCCTATGTTTATGCTCTCTGAAGTAAACAGGGTAATGAAAGACGGCGGGACGCTTATTGTTACAACTCCCAATGTTGTTAGTAGTCGCGGTCTTACAAAGATGCTTGCTGGCATCGAGCCTTACTTTTATATGCAGTATCACATTCCTGGAAACTACCACAGACATAACTATGAATACAGTGTTCATAGTCTTTCTAGAGTTTTACAAGCGGCTGGCTTTGATGGCTCATTGTGGACAGAAGATACTTTTGAAGACCCAATAATTTCTACAGTTGAAACACTACAAGCGGCTGGATTTAAGATTCAACATACGGGCGACAACATATTTGTAGTAGCAAAGAAAGTTAGTTCTGTAATTGAGCGTTATCCAAAGGAAATATATGTCTAAAGAACGTATTCCGCTTATCACTGAGTTGGATGGCAAAACTCATCAAATTAGACGCCTTGCTGACCCCGAAGACCAAACTTGGTCTGCGACTAACGCATCTATTGGTTACTCCAAAAAAGGTGGCTTTGCCATAATGCTTCGCTCTAGTAACTATGTGATTATGCCAACTGGAGAATACAGAGTCACAACCGGCAATCCGTCAACTATAAAATCTAAAATTTATTTTTCTGAGTTAGATAAAGACTTTCAAATAAAAGAACTAAAAAAGGTGGATGTATCTAAACTTGAAGTAAAAATTGATAGAGGGTTAGAAGACCCAAAACTTTACTGGCGTGACGACTCTTGGCACTTTACCTGCGTAACTATGGAAGTAGACCACACTCCTGTTGCTCGTATGGCAACGTGTCGTCTTGACACTAAAAAGATGCAAGCCTTTGATATGGTTAAATATCCTGGAATTGATTCTAAGCGCCCAGAAAAAAACTGGATGATTCCATACGATGAAAACCCAAACTTTGATTTTATTTATGGTCCTAATGCAACATACAAAAAGGGACTATTAACAACTTATATGACTGATGCTCCTGACATATCAGCCCTTAGAGGCAACAGCAATCTTCACAATCTTGGCGATGGTACTTACTTGGCTGTTGTACATAGAATGTTTGGTAAGGCAGATACTGTCTGGGTTCCACAAACTTTTGGAACAGTTAATACTTACATCCGTCACTATGTACACTATTTTACTCGTTATGACAATGTTGGAAGAATTATTGCTATATCCAAAGGATTCAATTTTTTCCACTACGGAGTTGAGTTTGCAGCAGGTCTTGTAGAGCATAAAGATGATTTTGTTATTAGTTGGGGTAAAAAAGACATTTCATCACATATTGCTTTTATTCCTAAAGAGCATGTTTTCAAATCACTAAGGCCAATTCAGTCTTAAAATTTAACTATGAGCGCTACCTCTTTTGATACCGACACTATTGTAGATACCTCTACAGGAAATGGTGACCACGACAGGTTCTCTCATTATGTTCCTAAAGACACATTAACGGAGGCTTTGATAAATGGATGGCCAGTGGTTGCCCTCTGCGGAAAAGTATGGGTACCATCCCGCGACCCAGAGAAGTTCAAAGTCTGCCCACAATGCAAAGAAATCTACGAACAGTTGGCAGATAATGGAAACATCTAAAACCATAATTCAGCCACAAGATTTCTGCGACAGATGCGTTGCTCGTGCTGCTTATATGGTTGTTTTCAATAATGGAGATTTGTACTTCTGCCGTCATCATTTTCACGAGCACGAAGATACATTTATAAATACCGCTTTAGATATCTACGACGAAACCGATACTGTTCTTATACCATCTGGCGCTTCGGATATTCAATAACTTTATATCTAAGTTTCTTTAGCAGTTCTTTTCTTCGCGTCTTGCTACAGTTGAAAAATATGTATCTGTGCTTGCGTGGACGCTCAACAAAGTAAACATTATCAGCGCCAAACTTGTCAATGACTTGCTGATTAGTCAATCCGTTTGCGTAAGTTGCGTGATGTTGATTTTCACGCCCACGCACCTTCGGGTCTTTGAATTTGGCAGATAGTCCAGTGTAAATAAAATTAGAGGCTTGATAGATATAACCAACGTGCCCTTGCGATGTGTCAGCAAAGGAAACAATAATTTCTCTATCTAATAACTTCATAGTGTTGCCTACTAGATAACTTTCTCCGTTTTTAGGCACAGAGTCCTCAACCCACAGCCTATTTAGTTCATAGACGTTATACATTTCTTCTGGTCCACATATGCCTTTGAGAAGCGTAGAAGAAGGACTTACTCCGTAGGTAACGACTCCAACGACTCGTCTATCTCTTTTATCAACCAACCCAAAAGCCTGAGAAACAGGACACTTCCTATGAAGATAATGATTGGCAATAACAATATCCATAGCCGTTTCGTATGAAATTTTTTCAATGTCGTAGTCTTCCTTCAACCCCATACATCACGCTACTTTTTTGATAAAGCGTGTTCAATTCTTGCCTTAGCGATTGCTACATACTCTTCATTCATCTCAATGCCAATGAACTTGTACCCATCTAACATTGCTGCTTTTCCAGTAGAACCAGACCCAGCAAACGGGTCAAGCACAGTTCCGCCAGAAGGAGTCACCATCTTTATTAGATAGCGCATTAACTCCGTTGGTTTTACTGTTGGATGAGTGTTTTTTCGTTTATCTTCGTCATTGACAGAGTTGTCTCTAGTAGAGTCGTTGTCTCCACTAAATAAGTCTCGTTGTCCATTTTGATAATTTTCGAGACCTTCGTTTCGGTCTTTTGAGTTTGCTTTAGCGCAGTAAAAGAATCTCGCTGCCGAACCATCGTCTCCCATGACTCTGGCTTGATTTGGTTTGTCTTTATGAGTTCCTCCTTGTGCGAAGGCGCCAATGTCACTCTTACCCCTGACTGATGGATAAGCGCCACCCTTAGCGCGAGGAAACAATTCAACAACTTCATCACTTCCATCGTGAATAAAGTTTGCTGGAAAGCGTCCACTTGTATTCATTTCTTGTTTGTAGTCTGGTTCAATCTTTTGACCGAACCCCGACCACTCTTCAAGTTTATTAATTGGCACGGGTTCACCAGGAACTCGTGATGCGTCTATATTAATGCCTCCAACTCCCCAAGTCAATACGTTATCTACAACTGTTCCCTCAAAAAGTTTTCTTGCCATAACAATTGGTTCGTGTGCTGGTTTAAGAGCAGTTCCCCAACCTTCCCATTGAGAAGAGTCAAGACCTTTCTTTTCCATAGCAAGAGCAATATTCATTGACTTAGGAAAACCAGAACCGTAGACCCACATAATTTGGTCACGAATTTCAAAACCAGCATCTTCAATAGCAACTGCCATTCGGTGATAAGTGCGAGCGCTAGAAAAAGCAAGAATATATCCGCCAGGTTTGAGAACTCTTAACGCTGCTTTCCAAACATCTGGACTAAAAGCAATACCAGTTGAGTCCCAAGACCTACCCATAAATCCAAGTTCGTATGGTGGGTCTGTAATTATTGAATCGACGCTTTTTTCTTCAAGCGTAGTAAGAAGGTCTAGGCAGTCTCCATGGAGAATGTTATACATCCTCGAAGTTTAACAAACTAGTCTAGATACCTAGTTTCGACACGCTTAAGGATTTCCAGCCATTCTTTGGAATATCCAAACAATGACATAGACAAGCACGACTCTAATAACAACTCTAAGAGTTGCTGCTCCAAAAGAGTCTTTGTCTAAATCTTCTTTTAGTTTTTTACTTCGGTCTGACAATCGTGCTGCCCCTGAAGACATGGGTTCCGACATGGTCCAAAACCGTGTTGACATCAAGATGTATCTTTCCGTCTAGTTTCTGCCAGCGACGACAGAATGTGTAATCTTCACTGAGGTATCTTCTATCAGCATCTATCTGTGTGTCAAATAGCGCATATCTGGTATTTTCTTCAGCAGACAAAGTTACATCTCTATCACTGTAATACTTAGTCTCTGGATACTTTTCAATCATTTTCTCAAGTACATGGCGCTTGATAAGCATAAATCCAGTTCCAGCATCATAAACTTCAAGAAGTCCGTTTTTTATTTGAACATCTACAGTTTTCCCAACTAAAGCAGCATCTGGCTTATGCACATTAATTACATACATTGCAGCCTCTTTGGCTGCTTCTTTTGGCGTAAGAGGTTTTTCTTTAGACATAGCAACAACTTTTTCCCAATCAAGTTGCTTGAGCGGGTATGCGCCAACAACTACATCTTTATCAGCAGCAAGCATACGAATAACTGCTTTAGGGTCAAATCTAATATCGGCGTCAATAAACATCATATAGTCAGCATCGCTTTTCATAAAAGCATTTACGAGTTCATTTCTTGCTCGTGTTACAAGACTCTCATTAGCAATTGTTATGTAGCCAACGGATACTCCAAATTGAGTACATACGCTTGGAAGCGTAAACATCGACTGTGCGTATCCTTCGTTGACTAATCCGCCATAGCAAGGAGTGGCAATCATCAATTTCTTGCCTTTAATTTTTTCTAAGCCAGGATTGATTTGCGGTTTATCTTGTTCTTTTACTTCTGCTGGTTTGTTGTTTGTCTTTTTCGCCATGCTATTACTTTATCAGGTATTTGTATTACTTTTAGCAAAGACAGGCAAGTTTTGAATATTAGTCTAATCAAACAATATGTCAACTAAAAAAGCAGGAAGGTATCTTAATTTGCACCTAATGTAAAGGGTGTGTACCATAAGACTAAATGACGAGAAGAAAGGAATACATAGTGACAAGCACTTATGTAAAAATAAATCATAAGTTGCCACAAGAAGTTGTTGATGCCTTTGCAAAAATCGGCTCAGACACTCAGATGCGCAACGCATACATCAGAAAATTGAGAGATAGCCATTGGAGTTTGCAAGCAATTGCTGACGCAGTTGGTGGAATGACTCGTGAACGAATTCGTCAAATTGTTAATGGCATTTACGAAAATTCTGGTTCAGCAAGTACTCTTTCTTCGTCAATGAATTTTCCAGTACCGACTCCACCACTAAAACTAGTGAAAGAGCCAAAAGTTTATGCTGAACCAACAGAGCAGACTTTGTCTCGTTTGTTGGAACTTCAGCCGATGGCACAACAGGTGCGTTCGCATTCTCCTAAATTTCGTAAGGAAGCAGAGGAGTACACAGCACTTATTAATCATGCTCATAAAACTGAAGGTGTAAGTCTTTACAGGCTTGCCAAACGCTTAGGCGTTACGCATGGTTCATTGCGATTTAGAATGGCTCGTTATGGTTACTTAAAAAACCATAACTCTAAAAGCACTTGCTACAAACCAATTCTTGAAAAGAATAGGTTTACTTTGCAGTCTTGACATCCATCCGTCGCAGATAAGGCTCCCTTCGGGGGGCCTTTTCTGTTATAAGGTTGATATTTAGTAGTTTGCTTTATTTTTATTTTTTTGGTATTATATGACTAGTGAGAAAAAAACGTAAATTGAAATGCTCTAAATGTAAAACAACTCTCGTAAAAAACCCTACTGGCGGTTTTGATTATAGCCTTCGCATTCGTTTAGAGGGTGGCTACGCTGAGTTTGTAGACGACATTACATACAGCAACAAAGATAAAGTTAATTATCCTCTTTATCACCATCTATGTCATAAGTGTGCACACGAGTTGATGGATTGGCTAACTGTGCCCAAGTCAGATATAAAAAATTGGCACCCAAAAGATACAACCGAGCCTCTTTGTGAGGGTTGGGAGTTTGGTCACTCATCTTGTTCTTGATTATACATTTTGTGAAAGTACTCTAATCCTTCTGGAGTTGCAACAAAATGAGCAACTAGATTCTCGTCATACTCAACTGACACCAGCCCCTCATTGAACAGTCCAATCATTCTTTCGTTTAGACCAGCCATAATCTCTTCGTAAAGTTCTGGCAACAACTCCTTGAGTTTGGCAAAGTTGTATTGATATAAAACTTCTCCATCATCATCAAATCCTGCTTCTTCAATAATGCACATATCAATCAAAAAGTTTTCAAAATCTTCTTCATCTTCAAAATACATAGAGACAGACTCTTCGTCTTCTTCAAAAAACTCTTTGTTGTCGGTCATAAGCCCATCATACGCTGTAAACTATACCTATGAGTTATGCAAGATTTGGCTGGGACAATTCAGATGTTTATGTTTACTACACCAGCATTGGTCAAAAAGACTTACTTATATGCGCTGCTTGCTATTTCGGTGACGACTTGGAGCCAAGTTATTTAGCGGAGTCAACTGTAGAAATGCTCGACCATCTCAAGGCTCACGAGAAAGCGGCGCAAATCGTTCCCCCAAGCACCTACGACTCCCTCCTTACCGACGACCCCACCAATTTCCCCAACAACCCCATCTCCTAAACTCGGTTCTTCCTCCGCCTATAACGGAACGAGAGCGCGGAAAAACGCATTTCTCATTGTATAGTTATCAAGTGGCCCTTTCAATGGAAAAAAGCAGACACTATAGAAACACTCACACTATCTTTGCTGGCGAGATAGGTTTTGATGCAGGTAGGTTTGATAAGTACGCTGTAAGAACAGATTTTTATGGCTGGGCTTTATGGCCCTCTGATACAGAGATGTTTGAAAAGATAAGAACTCATTACAACAAAAACAGCACTGACCTTTTCTACTCTAACTTTATAATTATTTATAACGCTGTTTCTAAAGATATAAAAATAGAAATCCTTGACTTAATTCATAAGATAAGCCTTTTTTGTCCTGACCAAGAAGAGGCAGAGGCTTTGTATTGTTATTTATATTATGCTATGGTCGCAGAAGAAAATAAAGAAAATGCAGTCCTAAAGAAAAGAATAAAGCGTTTAGGCATTCATCAGTTTTTGAAAGAAGGCTTCTCAAAGGATGAAGCAGCAAACTTTTCAAAGGGTAAGTCAGTCTCAGAACTTGACTTGGAGTGTTCAAAGCGTGGATTCTAAAGACATCAAATCAAGAGTCCTTATTCTCGCGGCGGGGGAGGGCTCGCGCTGGGAAAACTACAGGGGTGTTCAGAAACATAAACTTGTCATTGAAGGTGAAGTTCTCATTGAAAGAACTGTCAGGCAGTTCCTAAAATACTCTAGTGATGTTGTAGTTGTTGGTAGTGACAAGTCTTACGAAGTAGATGGCGCTCGTTGCTATATTCCGCCTTATCATCCTAAATGGAAAGATATGGCTAAGTTTTGGTCATCACGAGATATTTGGTCTGAAGAGCGTACAGTTTTAGTCTTTGGAGATGTCTACTTCACAGATGAAGCAGTAGAGACAATTATGAAAGACGAGGGAGAGTTTACTTTTTTCATTAGAAGCAAGGCTTCAAACCTTACTGGAAAACCTTGGCGCGAGATATTTGGAATTGCTTTCAAAGGTTCGTCTAACGAAATGCTCAAAGCAAGAATTTTAGAAATTATTGAATCTAGCATAGCCTTTAGAACTGGCGGTTGGCATTTACACAAAAGATTAGTACACGAGTTCAAAAATACTTTTTCCGTAGAGATAGATGATTGGACAGAGGATTTTGATTTTCCTGTTGATATTGATAGGTGGGAAGAAAACAGGGGAAAACTTGGGTGAGGCTAAAATGGACGGAAGAACGCTCTCGGAGGTTTTGGGAGAAGGTATTAGTAGACGAAGAAGAGGATGACTGCTGGTTTTGGATTGCTGCTCATAACTCAAATGGGTATGGCGTCTTTGCTTATAAGAAAAGAAAACCAATGCTTGCTCACAGAATATCTTGGTCCATAGTTTATAATGATTACGAGATGCCTAGTAGCAAACTTCACGTCATGCACATCTGCGATAACAAACAATGCGTAAACCCTGCTCATCTTCAGTTGGGCACTCCTTACGAAAACAACCAAATGGCAATAGAGCGGGGACAGAACACAAGTATTGAAACTATTGTTGGAAGACCAAGCCTCAAGCCTTACTGTAAAAACGGGCACCCAAGAACGCCAGAAAACACTATTTACAAAGATGGATACCCAATTTGCTACATCTGTCGCAAGATATCAAACAGAGAAAACAAACGAAACATACCTAAAGAAAAGAAGGCTTTGTATATGAGAACTTACAGAGCAAAAAAGCGAGCCTCTTAAATTTTGTCTTGTTGAAAAAGGCGAAATGGAGCAGAGGTGTAGATGTCATTGTTCTCTGCTATTTCCATCGCAAGAGGCCATTCTGCCCCTGCTTGTAGCGCTCCAATTGCGTATTTGCTTCCGCTACCAATTCCATAAATTCCACTATCCGTCATAGAAACAGTAAATGTCTCATCTAGTTCGTAAATAATTCCTCTAAAAGCAAGAAGAAAAACAAACCCTGAGTCTTTGTCTTGTTTGTCTTTTTCGTATCCATTGTCCTTAAGACAAGTACGAATGCTTGGCGCAACTTTAGTCACCATAAATCTATAAGCATCTTCATCTTCAACAAACTCTGGAATTTCCCAAATGTGCTGAACAATGTCACAGGCTTGCGGGTCACCAGCACCACCAATAAGAAACTCATCACGCATGGTTATCTTGTTTACAAGAATGTGCGAGTACGGTCTGCCAGACTCCCCAGTTGTACGGCTGTCCGCCACCAACACACACCCATCCACCCTTTGAATCCCTATTACCGTCGTCATCTGCTTCCTCTTTCTATAACGGAACGAGAGCGCGAAAAAATAAATTTTCTATTGTATTAGATTTTTCTTTATTTCTCTAAGAACAAGTTTGTCTGTACTTGTAGAAATAAATCTGTAGTATCTTTCTGCAAGAGGTTTGTTTGGTCCATAACTACTTGCTGCTTGAGAACAAGCAATTATATATCTATACAATGCTTTGTTTACATTAAATCTTTTCATAATTACTGGTCTATTAGTTATCAATTCTAAGTAAAAAAGAGGGTCTCCTTCATTTATAGTTATTTTTCCTTTTTCATTCCAAGTTTGAACTTCCATAGAGACTGGTCTAATCCACTTACTTATGTCATATCTTCCAGAGGGAAATAAACAATTTACAGAGTATTCTGTTGGTTTGTGGGCATATGGATGATTTGTAATTGCTACTACTGATTCTTCACAAAAAAACACCCACTTTAGAGAAACTCTTACATATCCACTACCAACTATATTAGGCTGTTTATAGTATGTAGAATGTATTCCTTCTAAAGACTCAACTATTGGATTAGATAAATCACTAAAATCATAACTAAAAGTGGTTCTTGAGTTGTTCTTAAATACATAAGATGAAGAATGTCTATCATTTACTGCTGGACAGTTAAAAGAAGATTTATTTTTAGATGTTTTTTCTTTATTGTTTATTAAGTCTAAATGTACTAATTCAGGGTTTTGATACAACATATTCCAGTCTGGCTCAAGCAAAGTAGGGCTATCTTCAAAAAATGGAGACCAATAAACAGTAATTGGATTTTTTTCTCTTTTTAGCATTGTCATTTTCTTATTGTATAGATGTACTCTTCGTGCTCTACCCATTCGCCACCCACATAAAAACGTTCAGTGCTAATTCCTTGGTTGACAAAGCCCACCTTCTCAACCATCTTCTTGCTATCTGCGTTTGTAGGAAGTATGTAGGCGCGATACTGCGAATAAACTTTGTAGTTATCTACCAACAACTTCAGGGCTCTAGAGCCTATGCTCCGTCCAATTAACTTTGGGTCACGCCAGATTCCGACGGTTCCTCTGTCCATAATTGTCAGTTCGCCTACAACTGTATTTCCGTAACCTATAGCAAACTTTTCGTTTACTATAGTTGATACAGTTGCGTATTCAATGCGTGTAGGAGCCAAATAAGACTCTAACTCCTTCTTCAGGGCATCCAGTTCGCCAGCCTGTCTGTACGAGGGCTCAAAAAGCCTCACAGCCCCATCATCAAAATAAACCACATCATCCACTACCCCACCAAAATCCCTATGTCGCTTCATACTCAAATGATACTCCTAACGGAACGAGAGCGCAAAGATTTGCACTTTCTATTGTATAGTGATAGAATCACTTCAGGGAGGAAAAATGACAAAAGAAAAGTTTGCTTTAGAAAGATATTTTCCTAAAGGAACTATTCCATCTGACGTCAGCGCTGTACTTGAGATAAAGGGAGTCAAAACTCTCAAGAGCGGTTCAAAGTTCAAAGTAAAGGGCGAGCGCGGAATGTGGACATTTCTTTATGTTCAAGGAGAAGCAGTTACTTGCTTTGATGGTTTAGGTCAGTTTAGAACTATCCTAAAAGAAAAAGTAAAGAAAGGAATCAACCGCTCTAAGCGCGAGGTTGCCCTGGAGAAGGCTTAGTCTTTAGCCCTGGGAGGGAGTCAGCCCAGCAAATACACAAAACACACACTCCTTCCTCGTTCCCCCTCTTCCGTTAACGTAATGAGAGCGCAAAGATTTGCACTTTCCATTGTATAGGGCTACATTTCCCCCCCATGACCCGACCAAAGCCTAGGCGCAGACCTAGAACCCCTGAGCAGATATGCCGAAGCAAGAAACGCTATGTAGACGAGGCAGCAGCCGAAGTCATGCTTGTCAAATACAGAATTCTCAACAAAGGCAAAAGCCGAGGAAAGGGAAGGAATGTTTGGGAGAACCACGCCTACTACTGTTCTATCTGTGGTGGCTGGCATCTGACATCCCAGCCCCTAAAAGTAATTACACAAGAATTTCTAGATAACCAATACAAGAGATGAAGGAGAAGAAAGTGCCAAAGACAGCAGTAGCAAATCGGGTAGTTATCTGCCCTGAGTGCAAGAAAGAGTTAGAAGTGCGTTCTGGGATATTTGCGCATTCTACTTTGACCCGACACCTAAAGGAGCACAAGTAATGTTAAGTTTATTTAGTCACGTCAAAACACATTCAGGCGAAGGTAAAGGAATGATGCCAGTGTGTCACTCATGTAATGTAAGAACAAGTACAGGCAGTTTTGAGTTTCATCAGGCATATCGTTCTGGCAAGATTCTTTTCAATTTGTACTGCGAAAACTGCACTAAAGGAAGAGAGTTGGGAGTAGAGCACGGATATATCTTAAATAGTTCTACTGGTGCCTATCATAGATATACGCAAGAAGAATGACACTTCCCTATCTAATTGAATAGAGAAGTGTAAATCGTCCAATAAATCGTCCAATATGAACATTAGTATTGGGCTTGACATAGGCTTATATTTTGTACATACTTAGGTCTAAGTGTGTATAATTGTATAGGCATACACGCTCAAACAGAAGGAGAAATACGCATGGACTGGAAAGAACCGTTTGGAATTGCTGGAGAACTTGCTTTAGCCATTGTTGGTTGGAGTTTGGTTCTTATTGTTGGAATGTTCGGTATTTTGTTGGCTGTGGCTTTTGCTAAGGCTATTGTTTCAATTTTTGTCAAAAAGCCTGGAAAAAAGAAAAGTCCACTCAACAATGTTTACGACAGCGCTATCAAAGACCTAGCAAAGGCTAAAAACTTCAGAGTTGTCAAAGACGATAAGGAGTAGTCCTTGGACGTCAAATTTAGTTCTGACGTCACAGTTGAATTAGTCAAACACAGCGCATCTGACCAAGATGTTGCTTTTGCTGCCAGAGTCTCAACTCAAGGCGAGCGTTCGCTTGGCTACCCAGAAACTGACGAAAAGAAACTCAGCGGTCTTATTGGCTTTTTGATGAGAGACAGGCATGGCTCACCATTTGAGCATTCTGTCTTCACCTTTTATGTCAAAGCCCCCATCTTTGTTTGGCGTGAACATATGCGCCACAGAATTGCTTCCTACAACGAAGAATCTGGAAGATACAGAATTCTGAATCCAGAGTTCTATGTTCCCAACAGAGATAGAAAACTTCTTCAGATTGGCAAACCTGGCGCTTACACATTTGAAGATGGAAGTGCCGAGCAATCTGCCATAACTATGGTCAACTATCGCAGGTCTTGTAGCGAGGCTTACATGGCGTATGACGAAATGGTTCGTCATGGAGTTGCTAGAGAAGTTGCTCGTGGAGTGCTTCCAGTAACAATTTATTCATCTGCCTATGTAACTATCAATGCTCGTTCTCTTATGAACTTTCTGAGCCTTCGTCGCAATGTTGAAGGTCAGCGCTTTCCATCATTCCCCCAACGCGAGATTGAGATGGTTGCCGAAAAGTATGAAAAGGTCTTTGAAAAGTTGATGCCACTAACCCACGCTGCGTTTGTAAAAAACGGAAGGGTGGCTCCTTAGTGGGAAAAATGAAAGAACATTTTATAGACCAGTATGACCAAGGATATAAAAATGGATACCACGATGCTGTTCACGAAATGATTTGGGAGTGTGGCGATTGTGGAAACAAATACGACCCTTTAGTTACTACTTGTCCAAATAAACATCTTCACAAAGCAATTTTAGGAAAACATAATGAGTGAGGGTCTTGCTTTTTGTTATGCTCGTGTTTCTACTCAAATGCAGGTAGAAGATGGCATAAGCCTTGATGCTCAAGAAAAACAACTTCGCTACGCAGCAGAGTCGCAGGGTTATACAGTTGAAATGCTGAGAGAAGAAGGACGCTCTGGAAAATCTATTCAAGGTCGTCCTATTCTCAAGCAAGCCCTCGAAGATTTAGATAATGGCAAGGCTCAGGCGCTTTTTGTGACTCGTCTTGACCGACTTGCTCGTTCAACTAGAGACTTCTTAGACATAGTTGACCGCTCTCATAAAAATGGATGGCGCTTGGCTTTGCTGGATTTAGGTCTTGATACTGCTACATATCAAGGAAGATTTGTTGTAACAATTATGTCTGCTATGGCAGAGATGGAGCGCGGAATGATTTCACTTCGTTCTAAAGACATTCACCAAGACAGACGTAACAATGGCAAAGTTTGGGGCGTTGATTTAGGGCCTTTACCACTAATTAGTGAAACAGTTGTTGAAAGAATAGAACGTGAAAGAAATCTTGGTTTATCCTATAAAATGATTGCTGATAGCCTTAATTCTGAGGCTATTCCAACAGTATTGGGTGGAGAGAAGTGGTACGCTTCTACTGTAAGAAAAGCATTTCTGCGTAAAGCATTATAAATATATTTTTTTAATCTTATAAAATATTAACTGGAAGAACAGACATTTGTCTGTTTAATGCTCTATGGTGGGAGTTGCCCCCTTGCTCCGGCGTGCGAAATTATATTCAGGAATTACTCGTAAAAAAGTAATTGTTTATCTTTTATCTATTCCATTAGTATCTTTTGTTTATGGGATACTTACTCTATCATCTGCTACTGCTGATGAAGCCCCGCCCTCTAACGGAGGTGGTACTGGAACAAATAACTCTTCAGGGTCCAGTGCGTCGTCGGGAGGTGGTCCACAGGCTTCTTCAGGAGATTCAGCGCCAGAATCAACATCCGAAGCGGCAACTGCTGTAGCAACAGCAGAATCTACTGTAACAAGTTTAGAAACAAAAGTAGACCAAATAGCGGAGGTAGCATCATCAATATCTTCACCAACAACACAAACAACTCAGGCAGTTCAGACAGCAACTACAGAAATACAACAAGCCAATAGTGCTACGCAACAAGCAGCAACATCAGTTGAAACAGCCCAAACGGCGGCTACAAGTGCGGAAACTGCCAATCAAACTCTGGCCCAAGCAACCACCGCAGTTACGACCCAAACAGCAGTAGTAACAGAAGCACAGACAGCAGCCAATACAGCGGCTAATGCTGTAGCAACACAAACAGCAGTAGTAACAGAAGCACAGACAGCAGCCAATACAGCGGCTAATGCTGTAGCAACACAAACAGCAGTAGTAACAGAAGCACAGACAGCGGCTAATGCGGCAAATGCTGCGGCAGCAAATGCAAATTCAAGTGTTACAGTTACAGAAACTTTTTCTAATAATACAACTACAGTAGTTACTGTAACTACTGGCGAAACTACAGTTACCTCATCTACAAGTTCAACAGGTGTTTCTATAGGTGGGAACTGGAACACCCCTCAGACAAGTGGCCCTGGTCTTACAATTATTAATCCAGCCAACGATGTGGTTATCAATGTAAACCCATCAAATACTGGAACTGTTACTGAAGTTTCTATGGGTGTATATGCTAAAAATGGTGACACAAATATCACTACAACAAACCAAAACGGTACAGCAACTGTCACTGTTATGGAAAACAATGTCAACGCAACAAGTGGAAGCACAACAAGTCATACATCAACCGAGACTGTCACAGGTTCAAACATTCAAACAGTCACTATTACAAAAGATTCTGATTATTATATAATTGATAATATTTCTGTTACAAAAACAACCTCAGACCCAGCACTAACTGCCGCTGCTCAAGCAGCATCTAATACTCTTGCTACAGAACAAACAACTCTTACCACTCTTCAAACAACAAATACTGCTGCTCAAACAACTCTTGCTACAGAACAAACAACTCTTACCACTCTTCAAACCACTCAATCAACTGCTCAGTCAGAGGCTAATACAGCAAACGCAACTGCTACCTCTACCGAGACAACTGCAATAGCAAACACCATAACCGCTCAAACAGAGGTCAAAGAAGCAGTAGTTGAAGTTGCTAAAGCCCAGATTGTGGTTTCAGCAGCAGCAACAGAGTCAGTTGCGTCAACTCTTCAAACTGTTGTAGCAACAGCAGAGACAATAACTCCAACAACACAAACAACTCAAGCAATTACAGCGGCTCAGACTGCTGTTTCCGAGGCTCAGACTGCTGTCAATACTGCTAGCACTGCTATGACTACCGCCGAGACTCTTACAGCGTCTGCTCCAACCATTGCGGCAGCCACTGTTGTAGTTGAAGATAAAACAGCGGTATTGGCAACTGCTCAAGCAGCCGTTGATACTCAGGAGGTAGTAGTTGCTCAAGCAACTACAGCAGAGGCAGTGGCTCAGGCGGTAGTAGATGCTGCTACTCAGCCAGGTCTAAAGGTTGAGGTGTACAACGTATTAGGGCAAAACGCTTCTCCAGTTCTCCCTGCAGGAGCAACGCCTATTCACACTACAACCGATACCAATGGAATAAATGAGCAGTGGGGTAGTGGAAATGTGGCTGGGTCTAATAAAGCAGAAGATGTAATTGTTAAATACTCTGGTCAATGGACTCCGCAGACTACAGGTACTCAATACTTACATGCCCCCGCAGATGATGGTGTTCGCTTATATCTAGATGGTCAGTTAGTTATTAACGATTGGGTTGACAAGGCTGGAGGAGGTTCTACCGCAGATGTAGCAACTACTGCTGGCACTAAAAAAGACTTTGTTCTTTGGTATTACGAAAATGGCGGCGGGGCTCACGTTGCTTTAGTGCGTTATACAGGAAACGGGTGGGAAGTAGTTCCAGGGTCTGAATTTACTAACTCAACAGCAACAACCCAACAACTTCAAACATTAGCGACAGCAGAAGCAACCCTTGAGCAAGAACAAGATGAACTTGAAGTTTTAGAGGCAGAGGAAGATGAGGCTGCTAGCAATTTGACTGACGCTCAAACAAATTTAGTCGCTGCTCAGCAAGCAGTAACTGCTATGTCTACCGCGGTGACTTTGGCTCAAACTGCTATTACTGAAACTGTTCAAGCAATTCAGGCTGTTCAAACTGCTGATGTAGTTGTATCAACAACTCAAGATTCTCAGCAAGCAGCACAAGCGGCAGCACAAGCGGCAGCAGCGCAACTAGCAGCAGAACAAGCAGCAGCACAAGCAGCAGCACAAGCCGCTGCGGCACAGGCTGCTTCACAGGCAGCAGCACAAGCGGCAGCAGCACAAGCGGCTCAATTAGCAGCACAACAGGCTGCTCAGGCAGCAGCAGCACAAGCAGCAGCACAAGCAGCAGCACAAGCCGCTGCGGCACAGGCAGCAGCGCAAGCGGCAGCAGTGGCAGCAGCGCAAGCGACAGCAGAAGCGGCAACGGCTGAAGCCGCAAGGGTTGCTGCTGAAAAACAAGCAGCAGACGAAGCAAGAATTGCTGCTGAAGCAGCAGCCGCCGCTGCTTCTCAACAACAAACAATTGCTCAATCATCTGCGTCATCTGCACAGTCATCTGCTACAGATGCACAACAACAACAAACAACTGCTCAAAATCTTTCTCCCGTCCCAACTCCAGAACCAGAGCCAGAACCAGAGCCAGAGCCAGAGCCAGAACCTGAACCTGAACCAGAGCCAGAGCCAGAACCTGAACCAGAGCCAGAGCCAGAGCCAGAACCTGAACCAGAGCCAGAGCCAGAACCTGAACCAGAGCCAGAGCCAGAACCAGAGCCAGAGCCAGAGCCAGAGCCAACAGAAGAAGAAGTTGTTGATAGTGCACTCGACGACGCTCTTGCTGACGGAAAAATTGATGCTTCGGATGCTGATGCAATTCTCGATGCTTTAGGAGCAGATGGAGAAGTCAGTGCTGAAGAGGTTACTGCTCTTGCTGATGCCTTGGCTGAAGATGGAAAACTAACTTCTGAAGAAAAAGCCGTTGTTGCCGAAGCACTTATTGCTTCTGCTGATGGAGGTGCTGTTAGTGGAGACGCTGTAAAAGAAGCAGGTCTTACTTACGAAGACTTACCAGCAGATACTCCAGTGGATGTTCGTACAGATGAAAATGGAAACGCAGTTGTTATTGTTGCAGAAGTTGCAGCGGCTCTTGAGTTGCTTGAAAGTCCAGTAGAATTACTGTCTGAAGTTTTCTCTGACCCTGGTCAAGTGTTGACTGCTCTTTCAAACTTAGGCGCTGATATGAGCCCAGAAGAACGTGAAGAAGCAGAGAAGATGGTTTTAGCAACCGTTGTTGTAGGTCAGGCTGTTCAGTCCGCTGTGACTGCCGCAGCAGCAGCAACTGGTTCTATGGGTGGTGGAGGTAGTGCTCCATCAGGTGGAAGCGGTGGAGGTTCCTCTCCTCGTGGAGGCGGTAGCGGAGACGCTGGCGCACCTACAGGTAAAGAAAATGGAACTCGTCGTAAACCAAAGGCTAGAACTCGTAAAACAAAGACGACTAAAAAAGTAAAGACTAAAACTAGGACTAGGAGAGTGAAGTAGTGAGAGACTTCCTTAGAGACGTTTTAGACCAAGTCTGGACATTGCTAGGTATGTTTATTGCTTGGCTAGTGCTTGATGGGTCTGCTAAAACTGTCGTAGGTTGGGCAATTGTCTTCTCAATGGTCGTGTGGTGGGCTACATACCCAATTAGACGCGACAGAGAAGAAGAATAGACTTCTAAGTAATAAGTTATCCTATATTCATTGTATTTAATACATGAATATGGAGATGTAATGAGCGACTTAGTTGCTGAGTATAAAGCCAAGATTGAGCCATTTTTTCCTTTGGCTAAAAAAGCCTATGGTTCTAGAGGTCAAAATACCCCTGCTCACAAAGCCAGCCGAGAGTACACAAAACTACTAGTTGAGTTTTCAGAGCGTGGCGGGAGCCTTCCAGAACTGGCAAAGGCTTTGGGAGTTGCATATCCAGGACTTAGACGCAGGGTGATTATGGAAAGCGTCTCAATTACAAAAGTAAAGCCAAAAAGAAAAGCGAATAAATCAGAACTACCTGCTGCTATTGAAAGAGTTAGAGTTGCTCGTCAGTCAAAAGATGTAAATGCTTATCACGACCAACTAGCAGAAGAATACAGAAATGGATTTTCTCTACAAGATATTGCTAAAGGTCTTGGACTTGGCTCAGCCGCACCACTTTATTATGGAGCACAACGCAGTCTACAAAAAGGCGAGTAACTAATGGGCAAAAGCCTAATGGAGATAATTGCACAATTACCTCCAGAAGAAAAAGAACTTGCGCTTTCTGGAATGAATCCAGAGACTCTCAACTGGGACTGGCGTGCTTGGGGTAGACCAGAGCAGATTGCTCCTGAAGGAAATTGGAATATCTGGGTATATCTTGCTGGTCGTGGTGCTGGTAAGACTCGTGCCGCAGCAGAATGGGTTCGTGAAGAAGCAAAATATACAAACACTGGACAAAGACGTTTTGCTTTAGTTGCTCGTACCGCAGCCGATGTTCGTGACGTTATTGTTGAAGGTGAATCTGGAATTATGAATGTTTCAGCACCGAGCGAAAAACCTTTGTATGAACCATCTAAACGACGCCTTACATGGCCTAATGGAAATACCGCAACTTGTTTTACCGCAGATGAACCTGACTCACTTCGTGGTCCTCAATTTACACATTCATGGGGTGATGAGGTAGCCGCATGGAGACAAACACCTGATGCCGCAGGTATGACCGCATTTGATAATTTGCGTGTTGGAACTCGTCTTGGTGCTAATCCAAGAATTATGGTGACTACAACTCCTAAAAGAGTTCCACTTCTTTATCAACTTATTGAAGAGTCAAACAAAACTGGAAAAGTTGTTATTACTCGTGGTTCAACTATGGACAACAGAGGAAATCTAAGCGAAGCATATCTAGAGACAATTCTTGGTGTTTATGAAGGAACTCATCTGGCTAGGCAAGAACTTTATGGTGAAATGCTTGACACCATTGAAGGTGCACTATGGACTTTAGAACTTATTGAGTCTGGAAGAGAAAAAGTTATGCCAGCACAGGCTCCACTCAGAGTTATTGGCGTAGACCCGTCTGTTGCTGAAAACCCTAGAGATGCTTGTGGAATAGTTGTCTGTGCTTCTACTGCTGATAGAGATTTATACAAACGCCACGCTTGGGTTCTTGAAGATGCAACAATTCATGGCTCTCCAGAAGTCTGGGCAAATAAAGTTGTTGCTATGGCACGCAAATGGGGTGCGCCAGTTGTTGCTGAAGTAAACCAAGGTGGTGCTTTGGTTACTAATGCAATTAACGCTATTGACCCAAATGTAAAAGTTTTTGAAGTTCACTCAAAGCACGGAAAACAACTTAGAGCAGAGCCAGTGGTTCTAGCCTATGAACAACATAGAGTTCATCACGTTAACTATCTAGCCGAACTAGAAGACCAAATGTCTGCTTGGATTCCAGGAGAAGGTAAATCTCCAGACCGAGTTGACGCACTTGTACACGCAATGACTGCGCTACTTATCAAACCACCGCAAGGATTTATTGGCGGAAAACTTACCGCAAAGTCTCCAGCATCACGAAGAATTCCTGGAGTTAGAAATAGTAATACTGGTGGAGCAAGAGTATTTAGACCTCGCTAGAGCCTTGCGATTCTAGAAGCAGAACCCCAATCAACTTCTCCAGTAGGAACAATTCTTGGAACTTGCGAACGCCCTGTAATAATTGCTCGTGAGCCAGAACCAACAACTGGAAGGTTTCTATCACGCAGTTTGCGGTCAAAGGCAACTTGAGTCATAGGACGCTCACCGCGTTCTTCGCTCCAAATTCGATAAGTTGTATATAAATCTTTTACTGCAATAGAGTGCTCTGGATTTTCATTTGTTTCTTCAGATAAAAATAATCCAATTCTGTCTTCATTCTTCCTGTAAATTTCAGCCGCTTCACTTACAATACGGCACCAACCTAAACCATCACGAGCGCTAGAACCTAATACTTTTATTGCACCCTCAACTGCCCAAGCAAGAACAGCAGTAAGTGCACCATCTGGGTCAAAAATATATTCTTTCAAATCAGGGTCTGGATTTTCTGGAACATGAATAAATGGAATAGGACGAATACGACGCCACATAGCATCGTCAGTAATAATTGGTCTATGGTTTGTTGAGACCCAAAGTTTTGCTTTTGATTCAAAAGTAAATGGACGCTCTCCAGGAGAACGAGCAGAGATTTCAGATGAACCAGTCAACTTCTTTACAGAGTTTTCTTTCATTCGTTCTGAGTCTGGAAGTTCATCTACCCAAACGACACGACGACCACGCAACTCAGCCCAGTGGTAAAGGTCCTGAGCATTTGCTCTTCCATCGCTTTGAGCAAGAATACTTGAGTCAAGAGGCCACGCATATTGCTTAGTTCCTAAGCACTTTACTAACGCTTCAACAAAAGTATTTTTACCAGAACCAGGAGGACCATAAACTAAAAACATAATGTCATATTTACGAGAACCAGTAAGAGAATAACCAGCCGCACGTTGAAGCCAGTCTTGGTATTCCTTATCTCCACCAGTAGCGTAGTCAAGGAATTGTTCCCAACGGACATCTTTCTGTCCACGAATATAGCCAACTGGAGCACGGCGAGTAATAAATAAATCTGGTCTGTTTTGCCATAGTTCACCAGTCCTAAGATTTATAACCCCGTTCATAACACCCATAAGATTTTCGTCTTTGTCCCAATGCTCAACGGGAACAACAATTCGTGGGTCAGAGTTAGCGGTATCAATGGTTGACCTAATTCTTGCCAAAGACTTTGATTGAGCAGCCCACTTGACAATTTCTCCTTGCTTGGCAGCATCGTCTTGGTAATAAACAGTTTCTGAAGCAATCATTGCTGGAATGCGTTTGGAGAGTTCTCGTACCTCAAGTTGCTCAGGGTCTGGCGTCCAATAGCCATTATTCCAATGAAACCAGCCAAGACCTTCGGTATAGCGAATTACATCTTTGTAAGTATCAACTAAACGACGGCCATTTCCAATATCAGTAAGACTTCGCTGAAACTCAGAGCCACCATCTTGAATAGAAATAGCATCAACATCTTTAGGGATATTGAGATTGTCAGAAGAGTAAGCCTGTTCAATTGTTTGGCCTTGATGGATAGCATCCATAATTGCTTGACCGCGAAGACTTGTTGGTGCTAATTGAGCAGGAGGCTGAACTACTCCAAGTATTGGAGCAGTTTGTACTTCATCACTTTTTTGCTTTTGTTGAATTGTAGAACGTGATTCGTTTTGGCTTTTTTGCGCCCACTCGCTAAGACCTGGATACAAACGATTTATTTTTGGATTCTTACGAACAAAGTCAATAGCACGACGAGTGTGCATCATTACGCTGTTAGTTCCTTCAAGCGGCATTGGTGGACGAACTTTTTCCGCATTGAAACGAATCATCAAAGATTCAACAGCAAGACGACCTGCTTCAGTTTCTACAGGAAACTTATTTGCTAAAGCACAAGCAAGTTCGTAAAGACCTACAGCACGATTACCTTCGTCAATTCCGTCTTCAAGAATTTTTTCAATATCAACTTTTCTGCCAGAAAACTCAAGGTCATCAAATATAGATTCCCAGTCGCCAGTTCCAATAGATGTAGAACCCTTGCTTGAGCCACGCTTCCTAAGAAACTTTAGTAACTCTTCAGGTGCTTCTGCCATTTCAATTTGGTCTGGACGTTTTCCATCTACCCACTCATAACACTGACCTGAAAAGTGACGTGATGGAGCAATAAGCACATATCCGTTGTGCTTGATATCAATTCCTTTTAGACCAGCCTTAGATAAGTTTCCAAGTAAATCTTCTGATTCGTCACACTTGTAAAACAAGTGACGACCACGCAAAACTTTTCCATTACCAATCGTGTATTCGCCAGTTGTAGCCTCAATAGTTGGCGGTAGTGCGCCTTCAACTAACGCTTCAAACTTTTCAAAAGACTCAGAGCCACCACCACGAGGGTCAATATCAATTACAAAAAATCCACTAGGACGGCAATAAACGCCAACATTGTAATCAGGGTTTTGTTCCCAATAACGTAATAAATCATTTACATCAGAAGTAGCGGCAGAGTTCCATCCATTTATTGCTGGATGTTTTCCTTTGTCTTTTGGTTCAGCATGGGAAGAGTTACAAGTACAACGACCATCTAAAGTTATTCCGTGACATGGAAGAATTTTCCAACCAAGACCTGCATACCAAGATGCTGATGGAGCAAGTTTTCCTGTAGCGTAATCGTGAGCGCTCATTTAGCACCGCTAACAAGATTTTTTGTTTCTAAATACAAAGAGTTGAACCATTTTTCGGCATCATCTTTTAGTATGTAAACACGCTCTCTGCCAGTCTCTGTCTTTGTTTTTATTGCTGGCAATTCGCCCATCCAGATGGCTCGTGAAATAACTCGTGGCGGAAGTCCGTACTCCATGGCTGTCGCTCTTATACTGAGCCGTCTTTGATTGGCCTCTTGCACAATAAATTCCTCCCCCTAAAACAGATGGCAATTTTGGCGAATTTGAATCATTTCGTCAACATAGCAACTATACATTTCTACAAAGAAATTTTACCCTGAACTCGCCAAATAACACAGTAATATAAAAATAACTGTTATTCAAGTATGGAAGAATAGTCTCTTGTTCCCTTCTAGAGAAATAGTTGACTGATGGTTGAAAATATGGTTTTATCAGAACTCTTGTTCATTATTGGCGCAATCACTGCCGTAGGAAGTTTCTTCTATGCCATGTATAGAATAGCAAGGCGTATTGATAATGCCATTGGAGTAGACAGCCAAGGTCGTACTCTATCAGAGCGAATGGATAAAGTTGAGTATCAACTTTGGCCAAATAATGGCTCATCTTTGGCAGACAAAGTAGACAGACTAGACAAAAATATGACAGAAAATAGTTCAGAAGTACGCATAGTTAAAGAACTTGTAATGATTATGGTTCAGTCACATCAAGAAGCCACAGAAAAGAAAACTCGCTCAAAAAAATCTCTTAAAAGCGTACAATAATCTTACGCTCAAATAGTCAAGTAGGCGACACGCCAAAAGTTTAGATACTTCACAAACTCTCCACTTTAGGGTTAGACTAACAGTCACCTAACCAAGTCACGTTAGTGGCTGGGTTTTATAGACTATCGGGGGTAAAAGTGGGACTAGCCGAAAGATTAATAAATATAGACCCCACAGTTCCAGGACTACCATGTGGAGTTATGAAGATTTTACAACAAATCAACGGGGCAGATAGACAAGCGTTACAAAATATTATGGATATGCGCTCATATCCTATTGGAGTATCTAACAGACAAATACACGCAATTTTATTAGACGAAGGTTATGACATAGCATTTGCTTCTGTAAGACTTCATAGAAGTAAACAATGCAGGTGTTATGTAGGCAAATACAGCGAAAAGCGGATGATGATTTCTGCCGCAACAGCCGTTGATGTAGAACTTGCTGCTTCTACTCCTAGGAAAAAAGTTGCTTCTCGTAAGCCTAAAACAAAAAATAAACCAAAACCAAAAACAAAGCCAAAGGCTAAAACAAAAACAACAAAGGGAAGATAGGTAAATCGTGTCTCTCTCAGAGCGTTTTGAGAATCTAGTAAGTCCTGGAGTTAGCGGGTCTGATGTAAGACCTACTGAGTATCCAGACCCTACTTGGAAACCAAGAGTAGAAAGAGATGAAAAAAGCGCTTTTATTGTTGCCAAGCCTCAGCCAGTAGGAGAATTATCTGACTTCACTGAAATCATAAAAGAGGCTGGGCTAGACCCAGACCTCTGGATAGTTACAAACTATAAACATAGTAAATGGCAGATATGGGGAGGAGATTGGCTTGAGTCAGTAAAACTCAGCGTAACTCCTGCTGATGTAATACAAAAAGAAGATTTGCTTGATGTAGAAAAACTTATAGACCAAATTAAGAAATGGCGTCCTACAAATAAAAAACCTGTTACTGGAGATTTGTCTTATGTGTTTGCTCTTAGCGACCAGCAGATAGGTAAAAAAGCAGAGTTTGGTGGAACTCCAGAGTTTCTTCAAAGAGCCCTTGATTTGACTGATGATGCTGTAAATAGATTCAAAGAACTTAAAAAAATAGGTCGTCCTGTAGGAACAATAGTTATACCACTGCTAGGGGACCATGTTGAAGGAAACGTATCTCAGGCAGGAAGACTACAAAGTTATTCTGCTTCTGATTTAGGAGTTACAGAACAGAATCGAGTCGCAAGAAGGCTTTTAGAGAAACAAATCAAAGCATTTGCTGGGCTCTCAGAAAAAATCATTGTACCTGTAGTAAATGGAAATCACGATGAAGTTACTAGGCAGGTGAGTGTAAAACCAGGTGATGGTTGGAATGTTGAAATTGCTAGTCAAGTGCAGGATATATGTAAAGAAAACGAATTTTTAAGAGACCACGTCGAGTTTAGATATCCGCATGACAGGCATCAAACTTTGGCAATAGAGATAAATGGATTTTGGTTGGGGCTATTTCATGGACATCAATACAGCGGTGCTAACGCTAAAAAGTATTTAGAAGGACAGGCTGTAGGACAAACCCCGCTTGGAAGTTGTGACTTGTGGCTGTCTGGTCATTATCATCATTTTCAAGTTTTAGACCTAGGCCCTAGAACCTGGATTCAGTGTCCAACTATGGATGGTGGCTCTTCTTGGTTTAGGGACCGAAAAGGACTTGAGTCTCCCTCTGGAGTTCTAACTTTAGTGATAGGTAAGGACTATGACCCAAGAAGAGACCTATCAGTTCTTCGGGCTAAAAACTAAAATAACAACTGCCCAAAGAGCCTATAATTTGAATATAGCCTTGGTCTACCTATGGTATTTATGCGCTCAGACATAAGTAAGGGTGCCCAAAACGCCGTAAAATATACAAAGACTGGGACACTTGTCGACGTTTTTCGCACTTGAGAAAAGGTAACTTGGAGCGCTATGAGTTATTCAGCAGATGTGACGACAAGGGAAGTCTTTGGTAAATACACCAAAGTAAACGGCTCCCCAGCGTCGGGAACAATCACTTTCTCTGCTTCTAGCAAGATTGAAGACGAAGACGACGCGATTATCCTTTCAGGCCCTATCAAGATAACTCTTGATGATGATGGCGAATTTGCTATTGACTTACCAACTACAGACAACAGAAAATTGTCTCCTATTGGTTGGTATTACACAGCGAGAATCCGCATAACTGGCGGAAAAGCATATGATTTTAAGTTTTATCTGCCAGAAGGTGACGGCAGTGCAGTAGATATAACTTCTATAGATACACCAAGCCAAAGTAACTCTTCAATAGCGGCTGTAAGTGTTCCTCGTGGCCCAGTTGGTCCTCAAGGAGCAACAGGTCCTACAGGTATTACTGGTGCGACAGGACCTACGGGTGCAACAGGTCCAAGCGGTGGACCAACTGGTCCAACAGGCCCGACAGGTGCGACCGGTGCAACTGGCGCTGCCTCAACTGTTACAGGTCCAACTGGTCCGCAAGGCGCAGTTGGTCCGCAAGGCGCACAAGGTATTCAAGGTGATACAGGTGCAACAGGTATTCAAGGTGTTACAGGACCTCAAGGTGCAACAGGACCAACTGGCGCACAAGGTATTCAAGGTGATACAGGTCCAATAGGACCTACTGGTTCTCAAGGTGAAATTGGCGCAACAGGTGCAACAGGTGCAACAGGTGCTGCTGGTACATCAGTAACAATCATTGGTTCTTTAGCAAATGAAGGATTACTTCCAGAAACAGGAAATCCTGGTGATGGTTATTTAATTGATGGTGATTTATTTGTTTGGGATTCTGTCAATGAAGAGTGGGACAATGTTGGAAATATTCAAGGCCCAACTGGTGCAGTTGGTCCTACTGGTGCAACAGGTCCAACAGGTGCAACAGGTGAAACAGGAGATACAGGACCGATTGGTCCGACTGGTGATACAGGATTAACTGGTGATACTGGACCACAAGGTGAAACAGGATTAACTGGTGATACAGGTCCTACTGGTGCACAAGGTCCACAAGGTGAACAAGGTATTCAAGGAAACCAAGGTGCAACTGGTCCGACAGGGGCAACTGGAGATACAGGTCCTACAGGTGCACAAGGTGAACAAGGTGAACAAGGTCCCACAGGTGCGACAGGTGCTGCATCAACAGAACCTGGACCAACTGGACCACAAGGTGACACTGGACCACAAGGTGAGCAAGGATTAACTGGAGATACTGGCCCTCAAGGTGATACTGGTCCACAAGGTGACACTGGTCCACAAGGTGACACGGGTCCAACAGGAGCAACTGGAGACACTGGACCACAAGGTGAGCAAGGATTAACTGGAGATACTGGCCCTCAAGGTGATACTGGTCCACAAGGTGACACTGGTCCACAAGGAGATACAGGACCTACAGGTGCAACTGGTAATACAGGCCCTCAAGGAGATACAGGTCCTACTGGTGCTCAAGGTGAGCAAGGATTAACTGGAGACACTGGCCCAACTGGCCCAACTGGACCTACAGGTGCTCAAGGTGTAACTGGACCTACAGGTGCTCAAGGTGTAACTGGACCTACAGGTGCAACAGGTGCTCAAGGTGTAACTGGACCTACAGGTGCTCAAGGTGTAACTGGACCTACAGGTGCGACTGGTGCACAAGGTACTGGTGTAACAATTCTTGGTTCTTATCCAGACTACGCATCTTTAGTTGCGGCACATCCAACTGGAACTGTTGGTGATGGATATTTAGTTGCTGGTGATTTATATGTTTGGTCAGACACTTCCGAGGACTGGGAAAATGTTGGAAACATTCAAGGTCCTACGGGTGCAACTGGTGCTACAGGACCAACTGGAGCAACTGGTGATACTGGTCCTACTGGTGCTACTGGTCCACAAGGCGAGCAAGGCTTAACAGGTTTAGAAGGCGAGCAAGGTCCTACAGGCCCGCAAGGAAACATCGGTCCAACAGGTGCGACTGGTGATACGGGTCCTACAGGTGCTACAGGTTCTCAGGGCGAGCAAGGTGTAACAGGACCTACAGGCCCAACGGGACCTACAGGTGCAACTGGTGAAATAGGATTAACTGGTGATACAGGTTCAACTGGAGCACAAGGTGAAGTTGGTCCGACTGGAGCAACTGGTGATACTGGAGACACAGGTCCAACAGGACCAACTGGTGCTGAGGGTGACGAAGGTTTATTTACAATTTCTTCAAATACTCCTCCAGCAGACCCAGAAACTGGACAGGCTTGGTTCAATAGCAACACTGGAAAAGTTTATGTTTATTATGACGGCTACTGGGTAGAAGTTGGTGCTGCTCCTGTTGGAGCAACAGGACCTACGGGCGCAACTGGCGCAACTGGTATTGGCGATACAGGACCAACTGGCCCAACGGGCGCAACTGGCGCAACTGGTATTGGCGATACAGGACCTACAGGACCTACTGGTGCAACAGGACCTACTGGTGCTACTGGTCCAACAGGTCCACAAGGCGAGCAAGGTATAACTGGGTCCACTGGACCAACAGGTGCAACGGGTGCTACTGGTGTTTGGTATGCAACAGCGACTGCTCCAGCAAGTCCTGTTATTGGTGATGTTTGGTTCAATACAAATAATGCAAAAGTTTATGTTTACTTTGATAACTACTGGGTAGAGTGGGCTTCATCTGATGTAGGTCCAACAGGACCAACTGGTCCTGCTGGTTCAGGTGGCGAAGGTTCAGGAGAAACAGGTCCAACTGGACCAACTGGCGTTACTGGTCCAACTGGCGCGACTGGTGAAACTGGTGAAACTGGACCAACGGGTCCTACCGGCGCGACTGGTTCGACTGGTCCTACTGGTGCAACTGGAGACACTGGCCCTCAAGGTGATACTGGTCCACAAGGTGACACAGGTCCAACTGGCCCTCAGGGTGATACTGGTCCACAAGGTGATACTGGTCCACAAGGTGACACAGGTCCAACTGGCCCTCAAGGTGATACTGGTCCTGTAGGAGATACAGGCCCAACTGGTGAAACAGGTCTGCAGGGAGACATTGGCCCAACTGGTGAAACTGGACCAACTGGTGAAACTGGACCAACTGGTGCTATGGGAGATACAGGTCCACAAGGTGACACTGGTCCTACAGGGCCAATTGGTGATATAGGTCCGCAAGGTGATACTGGTCCTATTGGTGATATGGGATTAACGGGTGATACTGGTCCAACTGGTGCAACTGGACCAACTGGACCAACTGGACCAACAGGTGCGACTGGCGCTGCGACATTTAGCGGAACAACAGATGCAACTAGTGCTGGACTTACTATTGATGAAATCGCCTATCCCGCGATGACTATGTTGGATGTAACAAACAGTGGTTCTACAGCGTATTTATTCAATAATCAGTACAACGGAAACAATCCAACGCTTTATGCAATTTCAGGAACAACTATTGGTTTTAGATTAAATGTTTCTGGTCACCCATTCTTAATTAGATTTTCAGGAGCAAACTACGACACAGGACTAATTCACGTCTCAACAGCAGGAGTTATATCTACTGGTGCTAGTGCTCAAGGTAAAGTTAGTGGAACTTTATATTGGCAAATCCCTTATAATATAAGTGGAAATTATGGGTATTTATGCTCTTTCCACGGTGGGATGGTTGGAACTATAACTATTAAGGATATATCAACAATATGATAATGGAAACTATAGGCAACTGGCAGTGGAAAGTAGAGGATAGCGAAACCGCTCCTCTGCTTAATTTGACTATTAAAAATATATCTGAAAATAAAACAGTTATGCTAACAAATATAAATTGGGCTGTTGGTAGAGAAGATTTTCTTGAGCATTCCTACACCGTAGCAATGGAAACCATAAACGGAGCAGACCATTGTTGCCTTGAAGGAAAGGTTGTGATTGTAGAATGACAGTCATTGATTTTCCTAACTCTCCTGAAGTAAATGACCAACATACATCAGGTAGTACAACTTGGATATGGGATGGTAATACTTGGACTGTAATTCGTACACCTGTAGTTGGTCCTACAGGACCAACTGGAGCAACTGGAAATACTGGAGCAACTGGTCCTACAGGTGCAACGGGTGCAACTGGAGCGGCAGGACCGACGGGACCAACAGGATTAACTGGCAACACTGGACCTACTGGCCCGACTGGACCTGCTGGATTAAATTTCCGCGGTGTATGGAGCGCATTAGATACTTACGACCAATATGACGCTGTTTCTTATATTGATTCTGGCGTTGTAAATAGAACTTGGGTAAGAATAAGTGCAACACCTTCAACTATTGGTGTAAGTCCAGAAGCAGATTCTGATAACTGGGAAGTTGTTGTTACCGATGGCCCAACTGGACCAACGGGACCTACTTCTACAGTAGAAGGTCCAACTGGTCCACAAGGTGCGACTGGGCCTACAGGTGCAGCATCAACTGTTACAGGTCCAACTGGCGCGACTGGTGCTACTGGACCAACAGGACCAACGGGTGCTACAGGAAATTTTGGTGGAGCATCTTTTGATTACACATTTGCTACAAGCACAGCGGATACAGACCCTGGACAAGGCGTATTAAAATTCAACAACGCAAACATTTCTGCTGCATCATTTTTATATATTGATGACCAAGCAGATGGTGCTATTGATATTCAACAGTTCTTAAGAACTATTGATGACAGTGACAGCACAATTAAAGGTCACTTTAGAGTTTCAAATAAAAATGACACAAGCGATTTTGCTTTGTTCACAATAGATGCAGCAGTAACCGAAGCAACAGGGTATTTCAAAGTTCCTTGTACTTGGTTGACTGGTTCAACTTCATTCTCTGCTGCCGAAGATGTAATTATTACTTTTGCTCGTACTGGTGATATTGGCCCTACTGGTCCAACGGGTGCACAAGGTGTAACTGGACCAACTGGTGCTATGGGAGATACAGGTCCACAAGGTGCGGCTTCTACAGTTACAGGCCCAACAGGTGCAACTGGTAACACAGGTCCTACAGGTGCAACTGGTCCAACTGGCGCGACTGGTGAAACTGGTGAAACTGGACCTCAAGGGCTACAAGGACCTGAAGGTGATATTGGTGTAACTGGTGATACAGGTGATACAGGCCCAACGGGACCTACAGGTGCAACTGGTGAAACAGGTCCAACTGGCCCTCAAGGTGATACTGGTCCAACTGGTCCTACCTCAACAGTAGAAGGTCCAACTGGACCACAAGGTGATACAGGTCCTACTGGTGCAACAGGTGCGGCTTCTACAGTTACAGGCCCAACAGGTGCAACTGGTGACACAGGTCCTACAGGTCCAACGGGTGCACAAGGTGTAACTGGACCTACAGGTGCAACAGGACCTGGAATTACTGGCCCAACTGGTGCTACTGGAGCATTTAGCACTGGAGCGTGGACTACATACACACCTACTTGGACAGCCTCGGTAACAAATCCAACTATTGGAAACGGAACTCTTGAAGGAAGATATACACAGTTAGGTAGTGCAATATTTGGTGAAGTAAGAATTGTTGCTGGAAGCACAACTTCTCGCGGTAGTGGTACTTACACACTATCTCTTCCATTTACATCAAATGGCTATAACCACCAACCAATTGGTCAAGTAACAATTAGAGATGCTTCTGCTCAAATTATCTTTGTTGGAACAGCAGTAATTACTGAAGGTGATTACGGAAACTTTTATCTTTTGATGCACAGCCAAACTGCTGTGTATGACGAAGGTTCCGGAGCAACGCACGAAAACCCTGTATTTATCTCAAATGGAGATACAATTCTAGTTACGTTAATTTATGAAAAGGCGGGTGCATAATAAATGTCTGCTATTGACTTTCCTAACTCGCCTACAGTAAATCAAACATTTACTTCTGGAACACAACAGTGGATTTGGACTGGTGTTGTTTGGAATTTAGTAGTTACCGAAGTTGTTGGTCCAACTGGTCCTACTGGACCACAAGGTGTAACTGGACCTACAGGCCCAACGGGACCTACAGGTGCAACAGGTATTTTCTCGACAGTTGCCTCAACTCCACCAGGAAGCGCAGACGAAGGTGATGCTTGGTTTGACGCAACTACTGGACAAATTTATGTTTATTATGATGGCTACTGGGTTGAGTCTGCTTCAAGTATTGCTGGAGCAACTGGTGCTGTTGGAAGTACTGGCCCAACTGGAGCAACGGGTGCGACTGGACCTTCTGTGACTGGACCAACTGGTGCGACAGGTGAGGTTGGCGCAACTGGTCCAACTGGTGCGACAGGCGCGACTGGTCCTACGGGTGCGACAGGTGCGCAAGGAATAACAGGTCCTCAAGGAACAAATATTAATTTTATTGGAACTGTTGCTGCTGTTGGAAATCTTCCAGGTTCTGAAAACGATATTAATGATGCGTACATTGTTACTGCTGATGGAAACTTATATGTTTGGGATGGCGACAGTTGGAATGATGTAGGACAAATTGTCGGTCCTCAAGGTGACACTGGACCAACGGGACCTGCTGGTGCTGTTGGTGCTACTGGTCCAACAGGTGCAACAGGAGCAGCCTCAAACGAGGTAGGACCAACTGGTCCTGAGGGTGCAACAGGGCCTACAGGTCCTTCAGGTGGACCAACTGGTCCGACTGGTGCTACTGGAGCAAGTGGTCCAACTGGTGCTCAAGGACAGAGAGCAGGTATTCCATATCAATTCGCAACAAGCACAAGCGTTAACAACCCTGGCTCTGGTTTACTACGTCTCAACAGCGCAACTTTATCTGCTGTAACAACTATTGCTGTTAGCGATACCGCATTTGGTGGATTTGATGTTGATGGATTCTTAGATGATATTGGTTCTTCAACTTCTACAGATAAAGGAATTATTGTTCTTCGCAGCAATTCAAACTCTGACATAAGTAACTTAGTTTTCAAAGTAACTTCTATTACTGACCAAGGCGCTTGGCATCAAATTGTTGGTGTTTATCTTTCTGGTACTTCATTGTTCTCAGCAAGCGAAGAACTCACACTTCAATTTTTCCGTTACGGAGATTTGGGACCAACAGGTGCAACAGGACCAACTGGTGCTCCTTCTAACGTCGTAGGACCAACAGGTCCAACAGGACCAACTTCTACAGCAGCAGTTGGAACAGTTACAACAGGAAGTCCTGGTGGAGATGCGTCTGTAACAAATGTTGGAACTGCTTTTGCTGCTGTTTATGATTTTACAATTCCACAAGGACCAACAGGTCCTACTGGACCAACAGGTCCTACTGGACCAACGGGTCCTACATCAAGTGCAAGTATTGGAATTGTTACTACTGGTGAGCCTGGTGGTTCTGCATCAGTAACAAATGTTGGAACTGAGTTTGCTAATGTTTTTGACTTTACAATTCCTCAAGGACCAACTGGTCCGCAAGGAATTCAAGGAGTTACAGGTCCAACAGGTCCTACAGGGCCTACAGGTGAACAAGGTATTCGTGGATTCCAAGGATATACTGGACCACAAGGTGAAGTTGGTCCGACTGGTGCTACAGGAGATACTGGCCCAACTGGTTCTCAAGGACCAACAGGACCAGAGGGTGGACCTACAGGACCTACTGGCCCAACAGGACCAACTGGAGCAACTGGTGCTGCCTCAAATGTAACTGGTCCAACAGGAAGTACTGGTGATACTGGACCTACAGGACCTACTGGCCCTACGGGTGCAGCAAGCACAGTAACTGGTCCAACAGGAAGTACTGGTGATACGGGTCCAACTGGACCAACAGGTGCGACTGGTGCAGCAAGCACAGTAACTGGACCTACAGGTGCACAAGGTATTACAGGACCTACAGGAAGTACTGGAGATACTGGACCAACTGGGCCTACAGGACCAGCGTTCTATAACTTAACTGGAACTACTTACGCAACAAGCATCAGCCTTGATGAAGTTGATATAGCAAAGATTGTGAAGATGAACTCTTCTTCAATAACAACTATTACTGTGCCACTTGATGCAAGTTTGACAGCAGATGAAGGAGCGCAGATTGTTGTTGCGCAACTCAATACTGGAGATGTAACTTTTGAAGCAGCATTAGGTGTGGCTTTATATAGTGAAGGAAACAAGTACACACTAAGAGGACGCTACGCTGTGGCATCTCTTATCAAACTTGGCGCTAATACTTGGTTACTAAGCGGAAACTTGGTGACCTAATGTTAATTGCTCAACACGGAATATACAACGCAGTTGAAATTCCATTTACCGCATCTTCATGGGCTCAGCAGACTTCTCCATTTGGCTCAAGCAATGTCAATGACCTTACCCATAGCGGAAGTCTTTATGTTGCTGTTGCCAATGATGGAAAACTTGCTACTTCAACAAACGCAACTTCTTGGACTTTGAGAACCTCATCTTTTGGAATTACTAGCATACTAAGCGTTGCTTATTTGAATAGCACATATTTTGCTGGTGGAAGTAGTGGAAAAATTGCTACATCTGCTAATGGAACAACATGGGTACAACAAACTTCTCCATTTGGAACAAGTGCTGTTGTTGGGTTTGCTTATTCTTCTGGTGCTGGTTTATATGTAGCAGTTGGAGCAGACGGAAAACTTGCTACATCATCTGATGGTTCTAGTTGGACACTTCGCACTTCATCATTTGGAACTTCTTATATTTATGATGTCACTGCTACAAATAGTTTATATGTTGCTGTTGGGCAAGGTGGAAAACTTGCTACTTCAGTAAATGGAACAACTTGGACACAGCAAGTATCTTCTTTTGCTACAACTACTATTTACTCTGTAATACGAGGCGGAACTATTTTTGTTGCAGTTGGACAAAATGGAAAACTAGCAACCTCAGATGATGCTGAAAGTTGGACTCAACATACTTCCTCATTTGGCTCATCTGACATATTAGATATTTCATATAACTCAGATGCTTATGTTGCTTGCGGTAACTCTGGAACGATAGCAACCTCTTTTAGTGGAACCGCTTGGACTCAGAGAAGTTCATCTTTTGGAACTACAAATATCAATGCTGTTGTGAAACTTGCTAACAGCGCAGTTGCTGTTGGTAACACTGGAAAAATCGCATTGGCAACGGCATAGGAGACGAAAATGCTATATACATATGAAATAACAGATAATCCACCAATGTGTAGAATTATCTTTGATGGTCAGGATTATGACGTTTCTGGTCCCTGGGAATCCGTTGAAGCCGCAGAAAATTGGGCAACAGAGTTTGTTGCAAAGTTGAATAGTGAATTGGAGTAGTGAATGCCAGCAATTGATTTTCCCAATTCACCTACAGTAGGTCAGACTTTTAGCGCTGGCGGAAACGTCTGGCAATGGACTGGCACAGTTTGGCAAGTTGTTCGTGTTACTCCTACTGGTCCCACTGGTGCAACAGGTTTAACTGGTGCGACTGGACCTACGGGTCCTACTGGTTCTGCTGGTCAATTTACTGCTCAGGCTAATACTCCACCTGCGTCACCACTTGCTGGAGATGCGTGGTTTAACACTGAAGACGGAGCAGTTTATATCTACTATGACGACTACTGGGTAGAAATTGGAACCTCAGAGTTTGGTGGAGCAACTGGTCCAACTGGACCTGCTGGTGTAGCAGGAGCGGCTGGTCCAACTGGTCCAAGCGGTGGACCAACTGGTCCTACTGGTCCTGCTGGAACTGGTGACACGGGTCCTACTGGCCCTGCAGGTGCTAATGGTGCTACAGGACCAACGGGTCCTGCCGGCGCAACTGGTCCGACAGGTGCAGGAGATACGGGTCCAACGGGACCTGCGGGAGGTACGGGTCCAACGGGACCTGCGGGAGGTACGGGTCCAACGGGACCGCAAGGACCACAAGGTGTTTCTATTACCTTCCAAGGTACAGTAGCAAGTGTTGGAAATCTTCCAAGTTCTGAAAACGATGTCAACGATGCTTACATTGTTGAAGCAGACGGAAATCTTTACGTCTGGGATGGTGATTCTTGGAATGATGTTGGTCAGATTGTTGGTCCGATTGGACCTACTGGCGCAACAGGTCCTTCAGGCGTAGTTCAAACTATTTTTTATGGTTTAGATTTTGATGTTGCTGAAGGTAAACTATATGTAGATGATTATGTTGTTAATAGTTCTGGATATGTTTATAGTGAAGACTATGAAGAGTGGCTCTTGTCTGAAAACACTTTAACATTTTTATGGAATAATGATAAGCCTAGCCACCTTGCTCTGGAGGTAGAATAATGGCCCGTGTTGACCTTGGTCGCCTTAGATTTGTATATCAAGGCGAGTATTCTGGTGCAACCGAGTACGAACTTAACGATGTAGTTAAGTATGGTGGCAATGTATACGTTTATAAGTATGCCACAGCCGCAACTGGTTATGTCCCAACTAACACATCTTACTGGGACCTTATGGTTCCTGGTTTCAAATTTGAAGGCGTTTATGCTTCTGGAACTGCTTACCAGCCAGGAGATGTAGTTACTTATGGTGGTTTAGCATATATTTGTATTCTTACCTCTACTGGTAATGCTCCTACTAATGCAACTTATTGGTCAACAATTGCTGAAGGTATTCAATTTGAAGGTACTTGGAGTAGTGGAACTAATTATCAAGAAAGTGATGTTGTAACTTACGGCGGCAATGTTTATATTGCTTTGCGAGACACTGTCGCAGATGAGCCAGATGTAAGCGCATCAGACTGGGCTGTTCTTACTGAAGGAATGAATTGGAGAGGCGCTTGGAGCGGCTCTGTTGTTTATTATATAAATGATGTTGTTGCTCGTGGTGGAATTACTTATGTTTGTTTAGTAAGACATACCTCTGGAACTTTCCAAACTGATTTATCAGCAAGCAGGTGGGCTGTACTTACTGAAGGATTTAGATGGCGCGGTGAGTGGGCAGGAAACACTACTTACCTTATTAATGACCTTGTGTATTATGGAGTAAGCACATACAGAGCAAGTGCTGAATTTACTTCTGACGCTACAACTTTTGAAGATGACGAAGATTGGGAATTATTTGCACTTGGTGCAGATATTCCATCTCAAGCATCAAACACTGGAAACTTTTTAAGTACAGATGGAAGCAGCCTTATCTGGGCTGAAGTAGATGCTTTTCCTTCTCAGGCAAATAATGCTGGCAAAATTTTAGTTACTGACGGAACTAACGTCTCTTGGTCAACTACTGTAAGTGAACTTACAGCAAACGTAGGAAGCATCTCTGCTAAAACTGGATTATCAGCCGCAAATAATGCATTTACTGTTGATGGAGCAACTGCAAATGTAAATACAACTGGTGAACTTAGCGTAACTGGTGAATCTACATTTTTGTCAACTACTTTTCACGGCGCAAATGCTGAGAGTTTTTCTAACTCAGCGTCGCTAACAAATCCAATTGCTGTTTTTAATATTAACGCAAATGATTATGCTCAAGTATCAATTCATAATAGCGGAACAAATGTTAATTCTTCCTCTGACTTAATTATTTATACAAATGATGGTGACGATACCGCTGGTTGGATTGATATGGGTATTACATCATCTAACTTCAATGACCCTTCATTTACTATTACTGGTGCTCATGATGGTTATATTTTTATGGAAGCGCCAATCAACGCAAGTGGAACTGGAAACTTAGTTTTTGCTACTGGCGGTAATGGAACAGAAAATAAAATTATTTTTGCTGCTGGTGGTTTGCAGAGCGATGACACTCAGATGGAGATTACTCCAGATGTAAATGTTCACGTTGAAATTGATACTCCTTCAACTAGCCCAACTACTGGTGCTTTCACCGTTGTGGGTGGCGTAGGTATTCAAGGTGATATGAACATTCAAGGAAATGTTGATATCGAGGGAACAATTACTTTTGGTGGTGGCGGAACAACCGTTGAGACTCAGAACTTGGCTGTTACTGACCCGTTTGTATTTGTTGGTTCAGGCAATCAAGCAGATATTGTTGACCTTGCCTTTATTGGTGAGTACGCCACAACAATTTCAACAATTACTAGAACTGTAAGCAATAAAGAACTTACAAACAATGTAGCAACTTTGACTACAACTGCAGCACATACTTTCTTAGTAGGAGATGTTGTAGTAGTTACTGGAGTAGACGCCACATTCAATGGTACATACTCAATTACTGCTGTAACTTCAACTACATTTACTTATGCTAAGACTGCATCAAACGTAGCATCAGCAGTAGGAAGCGGAACTGCTGAAGTATCAGCACGACGCAAGTTTTCTGGTGTTGCTCGTGATGCTAGCGATGGGGTTATCAAGTTCTTCAAAGATGCCACTACAAAACCAACTACAACAGTTGATTTTGCTGAAGCAGGTCTTGCTTACGCAAGCATAAAAGTTCTTGGTATTGATGCTACAGGAACAGTAACTCTTTCAAGTAATACATCTATTGGAGATGTAAGTTCTACAGAACTTGGGTATCTCAATGGTGTAACAAGTGCTATTCAAACTCAAATTGATAACAAACAAAGTGTTGTAGCAAACGTAAGTGATACCGAGATTGGGTATTTGAATGGTGTAACTAGCCTTATTCAGACTCAGTTGGATGGAAAAATCAGTGCATCTATTATCAATGCTGCTGGTGATTTGCTTATTGGCAGTGCTAACGACACAGTAGTTCGTCTCGGCATTGGTGCAAACGGCACAGTGCTCACAAGTGATGGAACTACCGCAACATGGGCTGCGTCAACTGGTGGCGGAGCCTCTCTATCATCTATCTTTATGTTAATGGGAGCGTAAAACTATGCCAACAGTATACAAAGTATTAGGTCGCAAAGCATCAGCCGCGACCACAGAAGAGGAATTATATACAGTTCCTTCAGCAACAGAAGCAGTGGTTTCTACACTTGTTGTATGTAACCGCTCTGCTTCAGCACGCACATACCGAATTTCAATAAAGCCAACAGCAGCAACATCAATTGCTGATGAGCACTACATTGCTTATGATGTTCCAATTGCAGCCAATGACTCAACTGCGTTGACTCTTGGTATCACTCTTGCTGCTAATAATGCAATTCGTGTCTATGCTTCAGCCTCATCTTCTTTAACTTTTACAGCCTTTGGTTCTGAAATAACCGCTTAGTTTTTAAAAGAAAGGACGTTATAGACAATGGCTGTGTCTGGGTTTTCTGACTCTTTACTTAGCAGAAATTTTCCTAAATCATTTTATTTTGCTAGAAAAGTTATTGTTGATTTTTTAGTTATTGGTGGTGGCGGAAGTGGAGGCGGTAGCGATGTTGGTGGTGGCGGTGGCGCAGGTGGTTATAGAACTTCCTATGGAACTTCTGGCGGAAACAGTTCTGCTGAAGATAAATTAACATTTCTTGCTGGTACAACATATACAATTTCCATTGGTGGCGGTGGTAGCGGATTAACTTCTGCAGTTCAAGGAAATACTGGTACTAGTTCATCTTTATCTGGAAGTGGAATAACAACAATAACGTCTAATGGTGGCGGTGGTGGAGGAAAAGGAAACGGAAATAATTCCAGTAATGGAGTAGGTTTGTCAGGTGGTTCTGGTGGTGGCGGCGGCTGGGGTGGTCGTGCTGGAGGAAGTCCCACAAGTAATCAAGGATTTTCTGGAGGAACAGCAAATGGTACGCAGTCAGCATCTACTGGTTCTGGTGGTGGCGGCGGCGCTGGGGCTGCTGGTGAAAACGGACAAGGTACTCCACCTAACGGTCGAGGAGGAGAAGGAGGTAAGGGCCTTCCTTCATTTATAACGGGTTCTTATGTCTATCGTGCTGGCGGGGGAGGTGCTGGAGGAGACTATTATCCTGGAAGAGGTGGAGCAGGTGGTGGTGGAATTGGTGGCGTAAGTGGTGCTGGAACTTCTGCTGATGCTAATACTGGAAGTGGTGGAGGCGGTGCTAAAGGATTTGGAACTGGAAACTCTGGAGCAGGAGGTTCTGGACTAGTAGTTATCCGTGCATCTGTACAGGCTGCTTCAACAACAGGTTCTCCTTCAAATCCAAGTACAGGAATTTATATATTTACTGGGGACGGGAGTATTACTTTCTAATGGCTATTCGTAAACTTTCAACTTCAACAATTAAGTCTGGTGCAAAAGTATCTTCTGCCTGGGATAAAACTACCAACATATTAAGTGTTGAATTTCTTATTGTAGGTGGTGGCGGTGGAGGGTCAAAAAATAACTATGCTGGTGGTGGTGGTGGCGGAGGAGGAGTTGTTGAAGGAGTATTTACTCCAACTAAAGGCACTTCTTATGCAGTTGTTATTGGTAATGGTGGAACTGGCGCTACATCTTATAATGCTGTTGGAACTGATGGACAAAGTTCTTCTATATTTGGAATTACAGCAGGTGGAGGAAATGGAGATAACCTTAATGAAAATCCTAGTGGCTCCCCTCAACTAACGTCACCAGGTTTTGGTCCAAGTGATGGAGAGGCTGCCTCTGGTGGTGGCGGTGCTGGAGGCGGCTCTACTGGAATTAATGGAGGACCTGGAATAGCGAGTTCAATTACTGGAAGTGCAGTTTTTTATGGTGGTGGCGGGGGAAGTGGAAGACGTAATGGAAGTCCACGCTCATCTGGTGGCACTGGTGGCGGTGGTGCTGGTTCAGATGCTGGAGGGGTAAATGCTGTTGCTGGTTCAAACAATACTGGTGGTGGTGGAGGCGGTGGAGCATCCTCTGGAGGTAATGCTGCTAATGGCGGTTCTGGAGTAGTTATAATTGCGTATCCAGACTCTTTTCCTGTACTTACATCTACAGACGCAGGGCTGTTTTATAGTCAACCACCACGTTCAGGTTATAGAGTTTATTCTTTTTATGGCGGCAGCGGTTCTATTGTTTTTTGAGGAGTAGATATATGGCACACTTTGCAAAATTAAATGAAGACAACAACGTGTTAGCAGTACATGTTGTAAATAATGATGTTATTACTGTTGATGGCAGCGAGTCAGAAGAAGCAGGTATTGACTTTTTAACATCACTACACGGATATTCTTTGTGGAAGCAAACATCCTACAACGGAAGTTTCCGTAAAAACTATGCTGGAATTGGTTACACCTACGATGCTGGACGCGATGCTTTTATTCCTCCAAAACCTTTTGCGTCTTGGGTACTAAATGAGTCAACTTGCCAATGGGAAGCACCAACTCCAATGCCGACTGACGGAAAGCGTTATTCTTGGAACGAAGAAAACCAAGAGTGGACTGAGATTGCAGGATAAATAAATGGCAATTGATTTTCCATCCTCACCCGCGCTCAACGAGCAGTACACCTATGGTGGACAAGTCTATGAGTGGAACGGCACTGTCTGGCGCCTTGTTCGTACATCAGCGGTTGGGCCTACTGGACCAACTGGTGCAAGTGGAACTGCGGGAGCAACTGGACCAACGGGTGCAAGTGGAACTGCGGGAGCAACTGGTGCGACTGGTGCTGCGGGAACCGCAGGTGCTACTGGTCCAACTGGACCAACGGGTGCAACAGGAGCGGCTGGAACATCAGTAACAATTCTTGGAGAGTATGCAGATTTAGCAGCGCTACAAGCAGCACAACCAACTGGAAGTCCAGGAGATTCTTATTTAGTTGAATCTGGCGACCTTTATGTGTGGTCTGCGAACACATCGCAGTGGGTAAATGTTGGTAATATTGAGGGACCGACTGGGCCAACGGGAGCCACTGGTGAGACTGGTCCTACAGGACCCGCCGGTACTGCTTCAGATGCTGGCCTTGCTACTGCATGGTGGTTAGGAGTTTAACGTGGCTGCAATTGAACGTTTAGCAATTGTCAACCCTGCTGCTAACACCGCTAATGCTGCTTTTACAAGCGACAGTACTTTTTTGATTTCTGTTATCGCAACAAACAAGTCAACTACAAACAATGCCCTTATCTCTGTCTGGATATCGCCTCTAGGAGTTGATACAGAGGGTGACCGTGGTTATGTTGCCTATGAATTACCTCTTAGCGTTTCTAATACTTATGAGACTATCCGTTTTCCTGTTATCAATACAGATGTTGTTCGTGTTCAGGCAAGCACCGCAAATGTCTCCTTTATAATTGCTGGTATTGACCAGTTAGATGTGTGAGGGTAGGTAAAAATGCCAGGATATGCTAGACAAACAAACACAGACACTAGCGGAGTTATCGCTACTACAACGGTTAGAAATGTCGGAGATTCGGAGCAATTACTCTATACCGCTACAAAGAAGTCTGAAGTTAGCGCAATTCAGGTAGCCAACCGTACAGGTGGGATTTTACCTATATCTGTATACGCAAAAAGAAGCGTCACCGCATCGGTGAGCAATAAGGCTTTGACCTCTAATGTGGCTACCCTAACGACCTCTGCTGCTCATAAACTTTTTATAGGAGATAGCGTTGTAGTTTCTTCTGTAGATGCTACTTTCAACGGCACTTATACAATTACCGCAGTACCTACAACCACTACTTTTAGATATGCCAAGACTGCCTCTAATGTAGCCTCAGCCGCAGTTAGCCCCGCTGGGACCGCTGCCGTTTCAGCAATTTTCTATCTAGCAAAGGATTTAAGAGTTGATAATGGAAGCAAAGCAAATATTGTTGATAGTCCATTTTCAGTAGTTGCAACTGATGCTTTATATGCTATTTCAGGAGTAGAAAACGCTTTTGATGTGATACTATCTATCCAGGAAGGTGTAGACTAATATGGCTGATGACGTTCCAAGCATTGACGACATTGCTAATAAGACCTTTTACGGTTTTAAGTACAATGTTGATACTGCTCGCTTAACTGTAGAGAAAATCAATGATGGAAGTCCAGTACGTCTACCCAACGCTGAGTTTGTAAGAGAAGATGACTACAAACACTGGCTTTGGACTCGTAATACTTTAGGTTTTAATTGGAATTCAAGTAACTTGACCCGCCTACTTTTGGAGGTAGTGTAATATGACACAAGTCATTGACTTGGGAAAACTCCGCTTCTATTGGGCGGGAGAATATAACTCAGAAACAGTCTACGAAGTAAACGATGTAGTCAAGTACGGTGGTAACGTCTACGTTTACACCTACACCCTCGCTGAAGCAGCACACACTCCAACAGATACTGGCTACTGGGCACTAATGATTTCAGGTCTCAAGTTTGAGGGCGAATACAACAACGCTACAACTTATCAAGTTGGAGATGGCGTTGCCTACGGCGGTATTGTTTATATTGCTGTTGCTGACACTACTGGCAACCCTCCACCAAATGCTACATATTGGTCACAGTTTGCAGATGGTATTCAGTACGAAGGAAGTTATGCAGGGGGAACTACTTATCAACTTAATGACGTTGTAACTTATGGCGGTAAGGCATATATCGCAACAGCACTTACTACTGGAAATGTTCCAACAAATGGTTCATATTGGAATCTTTTTGTTGATGGTGTTCGCGGCCTGGGCAACTATGCAAACGGAACTGCCTATCTTCCAGGAGATATCGTTTCCTACGGTGGAAATGCTTATGTAAACATTCTTACAAGCACTGGAAATATCCCAACTAACGCAACTTATTGGACTCTTCTTAACTCTGGTATAAAATTTATTGGTGCTTATGACCCTGCAACTGCGTATAAAATTAATGAAATTGTTACTTATGGCGCAAAACTTTTTGTTGCAATAGGTGCAACTACTGGCAATCTTCCAACTAACGCAACTTATTGGACTCAATTAGTTGATGGTATTAGCGCAGAGGGTGTTTATAACTCTGGAACTGCCTATACTCCTGGAGACCTAGTTGCCTATGGCGCAAATATCTACAAATGTATTTTAGCAAGCACTGGAAATCTTCCAACTAACGCTACATATTTTTCTACTTTTATTACTTCTATTCAAAGCGCTGGCGCTTGGTCTAGCGCTACAACTTACTACTTAGGCGACCTTGTAACTTATGGTGGCGCTAATGTTTATATTGCTCTTCGTGAGACTGTAAATGATGCTCCAGATGTTTCAACATCTGATTGGCAAGCATTTCTTGATGGCATAGATGCCAGAGGAAACTGGGCAACTTCTACCACTTACTACATCAATGATGTTGTAACTCGTGGTGGCTCAACTTATCGTGCTCTGGAGCGTCATGCTTCTGGAACTTTTGCTACTGACCTTGCTGCTAATAAGTGGGTTAAGTACAACTCAGGTATTCGCTGGAGAGGTGAATGGCAAGCCGCTACTGTTTACTTGATTGATGATTTGGTTTACAACGGCGTAAGCACATACATTGCTACTGCTGACTTTACTTCAGATGCTTCTGACTTTGACAATGATACTGATTGGGACTTGCTCTCACTTGGTGCTGACAACCTTCCTAGTCAGGCAGGAAATAATGGAAAGTTCCTTTCTACAAACGGAACTACCCCTGTCTGGGCTGATAGTGGAAGCCTAGAGTCTTTGACTGTTGGCGAAGGTCTTGAAGTTCTTGGAGACATTCTTTCTCGTGGAGATGTGACTGTCTCTTCTCGTCTTATGAACGTAGTGAACAAAATTAAGACTAATAACGTAGCAACTCTTACTACAGACGAAAATCACTACTTTGATGCTGGAGATAGCGTTGTAGTTGCTGGTATGGGTGCTGATTTTGATGGAGCCTACTCAATTAGTACAACTCCAACAGACACAACATTTACTTACACAAAGGCTGGAGCAAACGTAGGAACTGCTGCTGTATCTGGAGCAACAGCAACAGTAACAGGAGTATTTTCTACTACTGGAAGTGCAACTGTAGGTTCTAACTTAACTGTAACTGGAGATGCTAGCGTAACTGGAGATTTGTATGTTGGTAGCGGGGCTCAGAACTTTGAGAACACTGCTACTCTAACAAATACTATTGCTGTAGGTGCTGGAAATACGAACGCATTCGTACAGTTCTCAATTATTAACTTGAATGATGGAACTGGTGCTTCTACTGACTTTATTGCCTATGCTGACAATGGAGAAAATGACAACGGCTGGATTGATATGGGTATCGCTTCCAGCACATTTGATGATGCCACATATGGAATTACTGGTCCAAATGATGGCTACATCTTTATGTCTGCTCCTGCCCCAACCGCAGCAAACGTGTCAAACAAAGTTTTGACAGATAACGTAGTAACACTAACAACAAGTGCTGCTCACGGCTTTAGTGCTTCTGATTCAGTAGCAATTACTGGCGTGGATGCTACCTTCAACGGTACTTACACAATCACTTCTGTACCTACAGCAACAACATTTACTTACGCTAAGACTGCGGCTAACGTAGCAAGCGCTGTTGTAAGCCCTGTAGGTGTAGCAACTCGCTATACAGGTGAAGGTAACTTGGTATTGGCAACGGACTCCAGTGGTTCTGCTAACAAGATTGTTTTTGCTGCTGGAGGACTTGAATCAGGCACTGAGCAGATGAGCATTACTCCTGATACTAACGTTCACATTGAAATTGCTACTTCTTCAACAAATGCCACAACTGGTGCTTTGACCGTTGTTGGTGGTATTGGAAGCAATGGCGATATTTCAATCAACGGAACATTCCGTTCAGAAGACCCAATCTTCATTGGAACTGGCGCTGAAGCGTTTGAGACAAGTGGTGGATTGACTGATGCAATGATGGTTGTCAACAATGCTGACAACACCGCAGCAAGTTCATTCTCTCAGATTGCCTTCCGCAATACTGATGCAACATCTTCAACCGACATGATTGTCTACATGGACAATGGTAATGACAACAATGGTTGGATGGGCATGGGTATTACAGGCTCACTCTTTGATGATGCCACATATGGAATTACTAACCCTGGCGATGGATATATCTTCCACGAAACAGTAAGCAATGCTTACACAGGAAATATGGTTTTTGCTACTGGCGCTGCTGGTTCTGAGAACAAGATTATTTTTGCCGCAGGTGGTTTTGACTCTGGTCTAACCCAGATGGAAATTACTCCAGATTTAAATGTTCATATTGAAATTGATACTCCTTCAACCTCTCCTACAACTGGAGCGCTAACTGTAGTTGGTGGTGTGGGTGTTCAAGGAGACTTGAATATTCAAGGTAGCGTAGATATTGAAGGTACTATCGTATTTGGTGGTGGTGGAACTACTGTTTCTGCCGCAAACCTATCTGTTACAGACCCATTCGTATTCGTAGGTGCTGGAAACCAAGCAAATATTCTTGACCTTGGATTTATTACTGAGCACACTGTTACAGTAGGTGCGATAACAAACACAATCACAAACAAGGCTCTTACAAACAATTTAGCAACACTAACAACTGCAAGCGCACACACATACCGTGTTGGCGACGTTGTAGTGGTTGCCTCAGAGGATGCAACCTTCAACGGAACATACTCAATCTTAACTATTCCTTCAAACGTAACCTTTACTTACACGAAGACCAATGCTAACGTAGCATCTGTTGCTGGCTCTGGAACAGGTACAACCTCTGTCACTAATCGTCGTGTATTTGACGGTATTGCTCTTGATGCTACAGATAACGTAATCAAATTCTTCCAAAATGCGGTAACAAAGCCAGTCTCAACAGTTAACTTTGCTGAAGAGGGGCTTACTTACGCAGACATCAAGGTAGATGATATTGATGCTGACGCAATTACTGGTAGTGGAAACTTGGCAATTGCTACGGACAAGTTAGTTGTAAACGCTTCAAGCGGTGCTGTCAGCATAAATGATGCTTTGACTGTGGGCGGACTTGCTACCTTCAACGGTGGGCTTAGCACCTCTAACACAGCAACCTTTACTGGTGGAGCAGTGTTTAGCGGAACTACAGATGTTCAGGAACTTCGTGAACAGGTAGTAAACCCAAGCATTGTTTCTAACGCAGCAACTCTTGTGTGGACTGATGGAAATATTTTCTACACAGATGCTTCTAGCGCTGGTGCAAACATTACTTACAACGTAACTGGTGTGCCTACAGATGTCAATAAGATTATGACAATCAACATATTCCAAGTTCAAGGTTCAACAGGAAGAATTCCTGGAGCCTTCCAAATTGATGGTGCCGCTCAAACAATTAAGTGGGTTGGCGGTTCTGCTCCTACTCCTACATCTAGTGCTGGTAAGATTGACGTGTTCTCGTTCACGATGCATCGTCTTGCTGGCGGTACTTGGAACGTTTACGGTTCATCTTCACTGAACTTCTAATTGGTTAGGGGAAAGTAAATGCCATTTATTAGTAGCGTAAGAGGTAATTTTGGACCTCAAGGCAAACCTGGACGTCGTGTAGGTCTTTTAGGCTCTACAGGCGGAACAATTACAACTGCTGGCGGATATACAATTCATACTTTCACTACCGCAGGAAATAGTACTTTTGTCGCTGCTGGTGCTGGTGATGTTGAGTATCTTGTAATTGCTGGTGGCGGTGCTGGCGGAGCATCTTATGGTGGCGGTGGCGGAGCAGGTGGTTATAGAACTGCTACTGGGCTTGCTGTTACAGCAGGAAATATTCCTGTAACTGTAGGAAGTGGTGGTAGTGGTGTTGGCAATTCTACTTTAGGAAATAATGGTACAAACTCGGTGTTTTCAACAATAACTTCTATTGGTGGTGGCGGTGGCGCTGCTCAAGGTAGCGACCCCCAACAATATGGTTCACCTGGCGGTTCTGGTGGCGGTGGTTCTTATCATGGTCAAGGCGCTGGCTCTGGTACTCCTGGTCAAGGAAATCCTGGAGGAAACGGTCAAACTAGTGGTCCATTCCACGGCGGAAGCGGCGGCGGGGGTGCTGGTCAAACAGGAGAAAGTATGTTTGGTGGAGTAAGTCGTGGAGGTAACGGCGGAAACGGATTATCTTCTTCAATAAATGGTTCAGCAACAACCCGTGCTGGTGGAGGCGGTGCAGGTGGCGGTGCTCCTGGACAACCTGGAACAGGTGGGGCTGCTGGCTCTGGTGGAGCCAGTGCTGGCTCTCCTTCTGGAAATGGCAGTGGGAATGCAACTGCAAATACTGGAAGTGGAAGTGGCGGGTCGCCACAGAATACAAGTTCTGGAAGCGGTGCTCCTGGAATAGTTATTGTTAGATATATTCCATAATAATTACTTAAATATCTTTTTTTGCCGTAACGAAGCATAAGAAGAAACTATTTTTGTTTTGAATCTTTGGATATCAAAATATTTTTCTTCTTGTGGACTTATATCATACTCTGAATCCCAAGCCTCGCGCTTAAAAGGAATAATTTGAAACATTGGAGTCCCTTTTTTTATTATTCCTTCAAAATTCTTTTTTATAACAAATGGAGAATTTGCATTTAATTTTAATATATCGGAATCTATTATTCCTGTAAGAGTTCTAATTGGTAAATTTTGATATGCAAAAGGATGAGTTATTAAGCAAGAGTACCCTGGCGGTGTTTCTATAGACCACCCGTGGTAGTACTTAAAAACAATATTGTCAAATTCATCTGGAACTTCATACATTGAACTTTGAGTGTGGTGCCAATTATCAACAACTTTTTCGTCTACTAACCATTTTACAATTAAAGAGTCGTTTGTTCTTGAAATCAATAAATCAGACCAAAGTTTTACTATGTATCCAGAACAAAAACTGTCTAAAAGAGGTGCGCATTGTTTTGCCGTGACTGTAGCGTATGGATTTATGTCAAACTTATTGTTTTCAGTTGAATACACAGGCATACTCCTAAACCATTTAGGTATAAGAGATGATGCTGGTATAGGTTTTTCTTTAACCTGCATTGTGTACTCGTCATTTGCATGAAACTTTATAAGTTTAGGCATTGTTTTGAATTATATATTTTTTAATGCCACTGTTGTCTTTTTTATTTTTTCTTTCAACACTTCCTCTATCTAACTTTCCTAAAGAATCTCTTTTGTCGTACTTATACTCAGCGTTAACTCCATTTTTATCTACATAATGAAAAAATCCTTGAACGTGCCAAGCATCTTCAACTATATTAAAAGGCTCTCTCCAATGCTCTAATTCAATGCCCCTATAAACTACCAAGTCTCCCGGCTTGAGGTGAGCAGCATATCCATCCATAAAAATAGGCCAAGAATAGTTAGAATCATCATAACTATAGTTAAAGCAAAGAGTACAAGAAATTTCGCAAGAAGGTCGGTCTTTATGCGGTGCTAGAACATCGCCATTTCTATAAACTCTATAAAAAGAATATGTTGGATACAATTCTAATCCTGTGCTTTTCTCCATTAAAGAATGAATATGCAAAAGCACGGTTTCCATTAGAGGGTCGGCATACTTAGCGTGTGCATTTGGAACTTGTCCCCCGTCAGTTTGAAAATCTTGCATCTCATCAAATAAAGCATATTGAGTAACAAAATCACATAACTCTTTACTTAAGGCATTTCTAACAACCGTATAACCTTTTTCATTAAATTCTTGAACGCTCATTATTGAACTATCCTATCTTTAATCCAAGTAACAATTGCATATTTTGTTCCATCTGTAACAGGATGAGCAACGTGTGTATAAGCATAGTTTGATGGAAATAAAACTAACATACCAGGCTCTGGTTTAATTTTTACACCAAAATTAACAAACTCTAATTCTCCGCCTTCATAATCATTATTCCAGTAACAAATAGCAGAAACAGACCTTCCAGTAGAAGTTGTTCCGTCTGCATGAGGTTTATATTCTTGTCCAGTTCTATATCTTAATATATTGTAATCTTCATGGTACAAATCATCAATGTCATGTTTTTTTGCATAAGGTATAGTTGCAGCAAGCAGTAAAAGATAAAATTGATTATGTATGTTTTGGGCTAAACCGTTTCCTGTTTCTTTTGCAGAGTATGTTACTCCTAAATGATAATTAGTTCTTATGTTTTGATTTGTTCCTGCTCCAATTGTTGGAGCACGATGCCAAGAAATACCAGATTCTGGATTAGAACACTCTTTTTCTAGTAATTCAATAGTCTTTTCTGGGTTTGGCCATGTATTTTCATATATATCTATACACCCGCCAACGGTTGCATCAGGGTATAGTTCCCCAGGAAATAGTCCATTAACTTGAATTGTCATAAGTGCCTTTCCTTTGTCTTAAAGAAAATAATACCACGATGCGTTACAATAGTTGCATGACACAGCAAAACTTTAGATGGGAAAAACTTTGAAAAATATAACATTTATTCCATCTAGTCAAGAAGTTGAAATGTACGTTTCCTATCCTAAACCTGGAAAAAATTACATTCCAGAGTCTTATAAAAACATTAAGAATGACACTCTAAAAAATCCAATTTTTGACAAAACTGGAAAAATAATATACAAAAGTCTTAAAACTTGTATTCCATTTTTTGATGCTTATGTCAACGGCTATGTGCAGGAAACTTGGACAGATATTTATATAGACAAAAAAGACGACAATAACTGCGAATATCATTGGCCTACAGGACCAAGCATTATGTCTAGTAGAGAGCAAATGCATCGTCCTATAAGTAAAAATTTTTATCAAAAAGAGTTTATATGGTTTCAGCCTTGGAAAATAAAAATGCCAAAAGGCTACAGTTGCTTAATAACTCATCCGTTAAATAGAGATGACTTGCCTTTTTTTACCCTTTCAGGTATTATAGATTCTGATTCATATTTTCATGCGTCTTATGGAAATCTTCCTTTTTATTTAGATAAAACTTTTAGTGGCATAATTCCAGCAGGAACTCCTATGTTTCAAATTATTCCTATAAAAAGAGAAAATTGGATAACTAAAATAGAAAAATACAATGATACAGAACAAAATAAATTATCTAACGATGTGTTAAAACATTTTATAGGAGCATATAAAAATAATTTTTGGAACAAAAAAACATTTACATAATACTATAAAAACTTTCTTGTCAAATGTATGTATTGTTTATGTCCAATGTATTTAGAATTTTTTTCTATGTTTTTATAATCTAACAATGTTTTATCAGCAAAATTTTTTATTGTTTGATTTAATAAATTATATTCTTTTTTTATACTATTTTGATTAAACAAACCTAACCCATCTATTACTAAAGTAAAATTATCTTCCCAAAATAAACAATAGTTAGATTGATTGCTAAAATCTTCTCTAATAGGAATTTTGTTTTTCCAAATTTCTAAGTTATTTTGCAAAGACTCTGGCATTTCTAAATTTTGTATGTCTTTCCAAAAAGAAGTATTATCCTTTTTTACTACATAATGAAGAGCAACAAAATCTCGAATATTTTCCATAATTGATTGAAAATTTTTATTGTAACTATTTATTTCTTTATCAGAATAATTTAATAATTTATGCATTAACAAGTAAGACTGTTGTATTGTAGAGCCAATAGAAGTTGCTTCAAGTGGTTCTACAAAACTTCCACTGAGTCCAATAGCAATACAATTTTTAATCCATACATTCTCTAAATACCCCGGGTCAAACTTAAATTCTTTTTTTATTTCTACATCGTAACCAAATTCTTTGTCAAGTTCTTCTTTTGCTTGGTCTGCTGTTGTGTAGTCACTGTCGAATATATAACCATTTCCATGCCTACCCCAGGTAGGAATTTTGAATCTCCATCCATAGTCCATTGCCTTAGACAAGGTCCATAAATTGTATTCTTCTTCATCTTGACTTGGAAACACGATTGCTGATTTCATTTTTAAGTATTTACTAAAAGAAATCCATTTTGCCCCCATTTTTCCAATAAGAAGTCTTTGAAATCCTGTTGCATCTATGTAAAAATCATATTTATAATTTTGTTTTTCTCCAGTTAGGTAGTCAATTTCTCCGTTTTCCTTAAAAGTAATATTTTTAATTTCGTCATTTATTGTATTAATATTGTAGTTGTTGGCAGTTTTTGTTAAAAAAGAATTTAATTTATATGTGTTAAAATGATACTGAAGAAAAGGAATATCTTTTTTATTATTTACAAACCAAGAACTTATTTTATTTTCCCAATAACAAATTGGACTTAGTTCATTTGATTGTTCTGAAATTTGTTTAGAGTATATGACAGGATACATTCCTTGCTTAATGTTAAATGGAGTTATCACACTATGTAAATAATTATCTGGTGTCCAGTTTTCAAACATTATTCCAGACTTAAATGTAGCATCGCATTCTTGTAGAATTGAAAATTTATCTAATTCCATAAAATTTAAGAAATCAGTAAAATGTTCAGTAGAGCCTTCACCGACTCCTATAATTCCTATTTTTTCAGAATAAACAACATCTATTTCAATATTCAAAAATTTTTTTAATATTAGTGCTGATATAAAGCCAGCAGTTCCACCACCTACAACTAATATTTTCATTTACATCCAATACTTTATTATTGCTGTTATAGCCAACATAGACCACAATATATTAAACCAGATAATAGTAGGTAAAGTTTTTATAGTAGAAGACCAGACAAGAGCAAGACTAGATACTAAAGCAAAAATATAGAGCCACCACCACTGATAGCCAAACAATAGTCCAGGAATAATAATACTACCTTTTACTAAAAAAGCAAAAAACTCTACTGTATTTGGTTTATTCCAGTATTTTTTATTTTTCATAGTGGCAAGAGCATCTAGCCACTGCATATGACGATTTTGTCTCATTAGATTATTGTATACTATGCTAAACTAATTTTATGCCTAGATGGAAGACAACAGAAAATCTTCTTCATTTTTCAAAAGATGGAGAATATTTTGATGAAAATTGGATGAACTACGATTCAATATATCAATATATGCCACCGAATCCAACATGGCAAGAAAATAGACCAATAAAATTTGAAGATGTTGATATCTGGGAAGTTTTATTTGAATGGTCAGGATTGTCAGGAGTTTATGCGGCTTGGTGTCCATACGCACATTATTTTATAGTTATAGATAGATGGAAAGTTGTTGCTGAATACAGGGGGGTCGAAGGAGAAGAACAACTTAAAAAATTTTTAACTGACAATAACATACCTTTTTCTTTACATAAAATTTGGATAGATGACGATAAATTTGAATCTTATACTAACTCGACAGAAAATAAAATAATTATTCCTTAATTTTATTTTATGATATTTTAGTTTAATGTTTAGGGGGTTTAGATATGAAAATAGCAGTGTATACAATTGCTCTTAACGAGGAGCAATTTGTCGAAACTTGGTACAACTCTGTCAAAGACGAAGCAGACTACCTGCTGATTGCTGACACGGGCTCAACGGATGGCACGGTTGAGAAAGCCCGTGCTTTAGGTATCAATGTTGTTTCTATTTGGGTAAAGCCATGGCGTTTTGATGTAGCCCGCAACGCATCTTTGACTTTAGTTCCACCAGATATGGACTACTGCATTCCACTAGATATGGATGAGATTATGCTTCCAGGCTGGAGAGCAGAACTTGAGAAGGCATTTGAGGCTGGCGCAACGCGCCCGCGCTACAACTATGTGTGGAATTGGAATCCAGATGGAACTCCTGGTCTTACTTTTGGTGGAGACAAAATACACGCTCGTCAAGGCTATCGCTGGAAGAATCCAGTACATGAAGTCTTAACACCAGACCGCATCAAGGAAGTCCAATACTGGACTAGCGCAACTATGGAACATCACGCAGATATAACTAAGTCTCGCTCTCAATACTTGCCACTTCTCAAGGCTTCTGTAGATGAAGACCCAAATGATGACAGAAATACTTTTTACTACGCACGAGAGTTATATTTTTACAACAAGTATGCCGAAGCAACCGCTGAGTTTAAGCGTCACTTAGAACTAAAAACAGCACGATGGGCGCCAGAACGAGCCGCATCTATGCGCTATATAGGCAAGATAAATAAAGATGAAACCGAACTTTGGTACACACTAGCAATCAAAGAAGCACCTAACCGCAGAGAAGCATATGTAGATTTGGCAAAGCATTACTACTCTGTTGGTAAATGGGAAGAGTGCTACGAGCAAGCAAATGCTGCTCTGGCAATAGTAGATAAACCAATGGAGTATCTCTGCGAAGCAGAAGCCTGGGGGTATACGCCATACGATATGGCAGCAATTGCTGCATATAACTTAGGTAAATACTCAGAATCGGTAGAGTTTGCTAAGAAGGCTTTAGAACTTTCTCCGCCAGAGGAAAAAGAAAGACTTATTAAAAACTTAGAGTTCTGCGAGGCAAAAGTATGAGTTATCCAAACTGGTTTATTGAAGGTAAAGCAGTAGATAATTTCTCTGCTTTTCTTCTTAAATACAAAAATACAAAAGTAGATTTTCTTCAACTTGGAGCCTATACAGGGGACGCAACTAAGTGGCTTTTTGAAAATGTGCTTACACACCCAGAGTCAACACTTACAGATGTTGACACTTGGGAAGGCTCAAATGAAGATGAGCATAAAGAGTTTGATTGGAAGAGCGTTGAGCAGACTTATGATGATAAGAATAAAGAATGGCTTGACTCAGGTCGTCTTGTAAAAATGAAGATGACTACTAAAGAGTTCTTCAAATCAAACAATAAACAGTTTGACTTTGTCTATGTTGATGCTGACCATCATGCAGTATGGGCACTAAAAGATGGACTAGATGGCTATTCTTGCCTAAAGAACGGTGAAATTCTTGCTTTTGATGATTATAGATGGGGCGCACATCTTCCTAAAGCAGATAGACCAGGACCAGGAATAGATGCGTTTCTAATTTCTTACGCAAATAAAATTACTATTTTGGAGCGCGGCTTGCAGGTTTGGCTACGGAAGATTTTTTAGGCTTACGCTTCTTCTTTAGTTTTTCTTTTTCCTGTTTAGCAATTCTTTCAGCACGCTCAGCCTTGTAAGCCTCGACAGCATTAGCACTTGTTCTACTGCGCCAAGAAAAACCACAATCAGTACAGGTAACAATCTTTGCGGTAGTCCAACGACCAGTTGTATCTAGTTGAGCAATAGATGTTTCTAGTTTGTTTGGACGAGCAGTGCAGTATGGACAATTTGGGTATCTGCGGCGTCTAGTTTCTTCGCCAAGATAAGAAACAGACAAAGCACGACGAATCTCTACTTCGTCTTTTCCTCCCCATATGCCCCAAATCTGACGATGCTCAAGCGCCCATTGAAGGCATTGGGAGCGAACAGGGCAGGAGAAGCACATATTCTTTGCTTCGTATTTTTGGGAGAAGTCCTGCGAGAAGAAGTGGTTTATGTATTTTCTATTGACTGGAAGAGCGCAAAGCGCCTTTCGTTGCCACTCTAGACTATTAGCAGGTTTCCACACATAGTCTAGCCTACACTATTAGACTAAAAAAGTATTGAATAAACACACTAAACACTAATCTTTTATTTATCTATTTCTATCCAAGTAACTGGTTGAATATCTTCTACTGTATCACCATATTCAGTTTCGCCAAGTTCTGTGCAGACAACTAAATCAAGTTCGTCTTCTAGAACTCCAGCCCATCCACTACAAACAATTCCTGTATCTATGGCCTTAAATGCTTCATTCAAACTATCGTAAACTCCGTCACGTTGAAGCGCTGAAGCAAGGGCTTTTCTAACTAACTCATTTTCAATGTCAATGTGGTCTATCGTGTAATAGATAACTGGGTCAGGCTTAGTAAGAAAATAGCCAGAACCAATCCACTCAATCCAGAGTTCCTGTCCAAGTCTTTTGTCTTTCATTAAATCCTAGTCTTCAGTTATATCGTTTATGTTGAACTCAAAATCTCTAGAGAACTCGTCTCCTATAAAGTAGACAGTCTCAGGGTTACGCATCTCGTAGATGCCAGCAATTGTTATTGTGCCGCACATACAGCAGACTTCTACGCTTCCTGGTTCAAGTATCTCTGGGCTATCTACCCCAACTAACTTAATCAAGATACTGCCAGTCTCGCTAATGCTCTCTGGCTCCCAGCGAGCGTGCTCATCTAGCCAGCACATCTCGCAGATGGCGTATGGTAGTTGCGCAGGTTTTGCGGCCATGCCATTAATTCTAGTCTGTCGTGACATCCTAGATTCGGACAACAATCGTATTTACGATTATGCCCCTCTTCTTTCTTACTCTTTCTCTGTCTTGCGGAGTGAGACCGCCCCAAACTCCATGTACTTCGTGGACTATACCCCACTCAGCACACTCAGTTATGTGAACGCAAGAGTTGCAAATTCTTTTAGAAGCGTTGTAATCAATCTCGCTCATTCCTGGTTTTTTATCGTCTCTATCGTCTTGAAAAAATAATTCTGCTCCTACCTGTGCACATAGTGGTTGATTAAACTCCCAAGGCAATCCTGACACGAATAAAATCCTTCCCCGTTAATATTTACTTGTTTTTGTTCTCTAGCGCTCCCACTTCATATCCGCAGCCAGCGTAACCAGCAATATCAATCCAAGTGTCTGGCTGATATCCAGACTTGGAAGCATAACGAGCCATCTTGAGCCCTACCATCATCATTGCTACATCTTCGTTAGAGATTGGCACACCAAGAATGACAGACCAAATTTGAGCCGTTCGCTCAAAATTATTCTCAGGAGCACCATACTGCTTGTTTCTATCACTTGAGATTATCCTTGCTGCCTCTCGCAAAGCCTCTACTCTAAGTGGTTGTTGCTCTGGGCTAGGTGAACTATCTGTCGTCATTTCGTACCCTCGCTATTACTTCTACTAGATATTTTTTGTCTTCGTTACTGTCACTTATCGTCGTTTCGTAATTTACATACTTTAGTGGGTCTTCTGACTTACTGTCCACTATTGGGGAAATTTTTTCTTTTATAGTCTCCAACATTTCTTCTCTGTCGTCGGCTAGGAAAGAAAATTTGTATGTCATTGAGCGCATACTAAACCAGTTTCTCTAGATTCTCTGGTCTAAAGTGAACTCCATCTAACAAAGGAGTTTTCTCATCAGTGCTCTTGATAACAATATCTCCATAGCGAACACCAACAACTTTTCCACGGCGTCCGTTAAGATGATTCCTGCCACTAACAGAATCAAAGGCATCAAATTTAACTCTGACTATATCAGTTACCTTTAGGTCTCCTGCTCTAGCAGGTCCCCACTTTTCGTCTTTGTTTTCTTTAATAAGAGCATGTCCCAAGGATAGTTTTCCAAAAATTTTAACTATCTCGGCATCATTTTTACCAGTTCTTTCTTTTAGTTCGTCCCAAGTAGCAAGCAGTTTGAGAACAGCATCTCCTACCGCTTTTCTTGTTTTAGTTTGGATAAATTGTTCCTTTACCCAGTCTGTATCTACATTAGGCATTTTTCTCCTTTCATGCGTATGTTTTTTGGAGCAAGATATTGCCCAAATTATCTTTTACATCTGCCCAAGCGGGCAAATCCTGTATGTAATATTCTTTCTGTTTCTTAGCAACATCAAGCCTAGCCCAAGAAGACATCTCCTCTATTGCTGAAGGCAATACTGCCCACTCAGCGCCCATATGCGCTGTGTGACGCCAGTCTGTTGCTGCTGGAACTCCTACAAATAGCGCTTGAGAAAGCGTAGGCATCCACCACGAGTTTCCGTCCTTATAGATGGAGATAAGGGCTCCTATTGACCCGCTAAGGCGTTCTAAGACGTCTTTATTGCCTTCCCACTTATTCATACGGAATGGAACAATCGGGTTTATCAAACTTTCGCCTACGCTCTGAGACCACTTAGTTTTTATGTTGTCAGCACACCAGTAATTTCCATCAACTGCAGTAGTTCTGTCCTGCTGAATCTCAAGCAGGTAAGAGTCAGGAGAAACTAAAAACAACTTGCTGCTATCTATGTTTGGTATGTATTTAGACACAACCGCAGAAGTTGTCCAAGGATAGGAAGGAATAATTGTCTTAGGCCAAGTCTCTGTATAAAGTTTGTTTATTCCAGAGACAATATTATTGAAGTTGTTCTCTTTTAAAACTAAATTATATTCTCGCTTTTTTGAGTAAAAGCCTTTGACTAAAGATTTTGGGTTTTTGTAAATTTCTCTAAAGCCAGCGTAAATTTTATGTGGGTCTGGTGTATCAATAAATATAGATAGGTTGCCTAACTCAAGGCAATGTTTGGCGACAGATAAAGCGCCATAGATTCTGTGCGATATGACATTTGTAGGCGAGGATAGCCCAAGCAAAACAGAATCAAACTGAGATAAATAGTCTTTTGTAAGATTAACTGAAGGGCTGTCCCAGACTACTTCACAGCCTAGTTCTACAAGCGCAGCGTTTATAGTTCCAGCGAAAGAAGCATTCTTTTCATTTGAATACTTAGATGCGTGTGCTGCTGTGCATCCAGTTATAAAAACTTTCATTGAAACCTTTTTCTGAAGGATTACTAGGTGCTACGCACTTCCCCAAGCAGTAACACCTAGTAATCACATCTATTTAGAACGGGGCTGCTGGAGCCGCGGTTTGTGCTGCCGCTGGTGCGGGAGCAGGTGCTGGTGCTGGAGCAGGTGCTGGTGCAGGGGCAGCAGCAGTTACTGAAACACCAGCAGCGGTTGCTGATGTAGCAACTGCTGGATAGTAGTTCTTAATTTCGTTTTTCTTTTGTCCTTGCCAAGTGCGTGTACCGACTTGAGCACGGAAACGACGACCAACAAGAATCTGCTCAATCTGAGCATTTGTTGGTTGCGGTTGCTGCATGAAATATTCACGAGGCAAGCCTAGAGCGTGCATCTTTTTGAAGAAGATACCAAGTGCTGCTTGGCTGTCAGGTGAAACAACTAAGTTGTCCCAAACCAGACGCTTGTTATGAGCACCGCCCTCAACTTGTGATTTCAGCGCGAACATTGTCTTGCCGCTTTGTGAGACCTTGGCAGTTGCTTCTAGCACCACAAGGTCATAGTCGCCGTCTGGTAACGCATCATACGTTCCAGTTTCGCCGGCTTCCTTGATGAGGTCACTCCAATTGAGAGTACTCACTCTGTTACCTCTTTCTTAGTAGTAGTTGTTGCTGTTTGTCGTGGACCAAAAATCATGTCAAGCATTCGGTCTACAGACAAATTCTGTTGTTCAACGATGGCGCCGAGGCGTCCTTGGACACGCTCACCCGCTTCGTAGTCATTTGTGCGTTCGACGTACATACGACGAACTTTTTGTGGCGCTTGCATTGGGTCAATACTCTGAAGAGTTTCAACTGTAATTGCGCCGAGAATGTCGTAGAAGTAAGGCGATTGGATAGCCAACTGTCCTTGTAGATAAGGACGGTGACGACCATCTTGGCTTGTTCTTGACATAGCCGTAAGCACTACTGCTTCTAGTGGATTAGTTGGGTGCATAGTCAAATCGCGGAGGTCGCGTAGAAGACCGCCCATGTGACGAAGTAATTCGCCCCACTGTTGCATCTTCATCTGCTCTGTTCCAGCAATTGAGTCCATACACTTGACCTGAAGTTCAGAGATTGAATCAATAATCAAACTCTTGAAATGATGGCGACCAAGTTGTAGCCATTGATAAGTCTTGATGACAGTGTCGTAGTCACGAACAGTAACTACAACTGTGTCCCAAGTTCCGTCTGCGATTGGTGGTTCCTCACGCAGCGGGTCCCAATACTTCACAACGATTGGCAGGAATCGATGCCCGCCCTCAACGTCAAGCATTAGGCGAGGATATGGTGCGGTTACAGCAAAAGTTGATTTACCAACCTTGCTCTCTCCATAAACCATAACCGTTAGAGAGCGTTGAATTTCGCTCATTGTCACTCGCTTCCTGTTTTGTCTGTGTCATAGTAGGCATAAGGGTCTACTTCCTCGTACATTTCACTAAGTGCTTGTTCAACAGCGCTTCCGTCATCGAACATTGGGCATATAGCGAAGAACGGACATTTCCATTTGCAATCTCTACTTGCTCGTGGATATGCCAAGAACGCTGGATTTTCTCCTGCGTCCAATCCTGTTTTGACTTTCATCAAGTCAGCAATCGTTCCGTGAATCCTATTCCAGAACGAGCGCAAAGTAAAAACATTGTGTCTAATTTCAACATGCTCATAGAAAGGTGGCTTAGCAGCAGCAGTACGACGCACTTTCTTCAGCAATGTAAAGATTCCGCCTTCTGAGCGCTCCTTCTCATTAAACTTAGTTGACTCAAGAAGCATATAAGTCATAACTTGCTCGTTCATATGAGCCATACTGGCAAACTCAGATAGCGAACCACCTACAGTCTTGAAGTCACGAAACATACGAACTCCGTCAGCCTTGCGACGAACACGCATATCAAGTTTTCCTTGAAGTTCTACTTCACCATTGAATAGTGGAGCAACAATCTTTTCTTCAGTAGAAATCATCTCTAGTTCAGCATCAATGCCGTTTTCTGCTACCCATTGCTCGTAGCCTTCAAGCATAATGCGACCAAGTTCTGCTTCGGTTTCTAGTTCGTAAACATCTCTAAACTCAGCAAGAAGAAGTTGTTTGTCGTTCTCAACTAAATCTGCGTGTGCTTTTAGAAGCGGAACGCCAGTCGAGTAGTGAGCATCTAAGGCTGCGTGAATTCTTGAACCAAGCGCTAAAGCGCCAGTCATATCTTTTGATTTTGGTTGTAGACGGCGATAGTAAGTTAGCCACCAACGTCTGCGACAATCTTTGAATGTTTGTATCTCTGTATTAGATAGTCTGTATGGACTACTCATAGAGCCCCCGCCTTATCATCTTGTAGAAGTTTGAGTAGTTGGTCTTTGTCACGAACAATCTGCTCAAAGTTATCTGCCTTGGTTTCAAGGACTTGAATTACACGTTCTTCAATAGTTCCTTCAGTTACATAATCTGTAATCACAATTGAGTTATGAATTTCAGAACCAATACGATGTACGCGGTCAAGAACTTGTTTGTGGTCAACTAAAGACCAAGGACGTTGTAACATAATCAATCTGCGTGCTGCTGTAAGAGTAATACCAACACCCCCCGCTTGCGCTGTGAAGAGAATCCAGCGTATAGCGCCAGACTGGAAATCGTCAATAGCCTTCTGACGCTCATCTTCGTTTTGGTCTCCAGTAATAAGACCATGCGGAATCTTTGCGTTTGTCAACTCTGCGCTAAGCAGATTGATAAGTTGTTTAGAGACTGCGCATACTGCTACAGAGTCATCACCAAAGTCACCATTATCAATATCATCCATCAACGCTTCAACTTTACAAGACGGAGAATCTAATACTGCTTTTGCCTCACCAGTTGTTTCGTCAACATCTAAAGTTGCGTAGGAACTAGCGAACTGTAGAAGTCTGATGGTCTGAGTCAAGACACTTGGCGCTGCCAAAGTATCGCCAGACTCAAGTTCGGCAATCATCAAATCACGCATTTGTTCGTAAGCCTTTTTTTGCTTAGTTGACATTTCTACATCTCGGCGTTCATTGACTACTGGTGGAAGATGTGGTAGCACAACTTTTTTGAGCATACGACGCATAACTGGATTTACAGTTTTATAAAACTCATCCTGCATTGTTGGCTTTACGCCAATAACCATCATTCCACCAAAAGCGTTGAGCATCGTGTCAACCATTCGGTCAATCCACTTAGTCTTGCTAGGCCAGTCTTTAGGAGAAATCCAATGAAGGATTGACCAAAGGTCAACGACATTGTTAGCAATAGGAGTACCTGTTAGAGCAAATCTAATTTCAGCGTTACCACTTGCTGCCCAGAGCGCACGACTTTGCTTGCTCTTAGGGTCTTTAGAGCGATGAATTTCATCAGCAACTACCGCTTTGAAATCAATTTTATTTAATTCTCGTAATGTAACTTCACATTGATTTTCAGTGACTTTTTCATCGTGTCCACCCATAGCAACACATCTTTTAAGTGCAATCGAGCCATAAGGTGCTAGGCGAGAGTGTGCTCGTAGCGATTCCCAGTTGATAATAAATACTTGAGCATCTTCTTCAAATTGTCGTTTGCGTTGTGCTGCTGAACCTTTGATTACTTGAGTCTTGACATCAGGCCACCACTTCTTGAACTCTCTAGCCCAGTTCTTCTTCAAGGTGTTAGGGCAGACAATCAAGGCTGGAAAAACAGGTGTTCCTTGGTCTTGTAACTCTTTCAAGGCTCGGATGGCTTGGGCAGTCTTACCTAGCCCTGGCTCATCGGCTAGCAAGGCTCGTTTAGCGGTAGAGAGGAACTTTACGCCCGCTCTCTGGTGAGGAAAGAGAATCTCATCACCATCATAGGTTTCTAACTCTCTAAGGGCTGTGGAGGGATTTATACGGGTATTTAGTTCGTTGGTTGCCCATTCGGTAAGAGATGGTCCAATCGTCAAATCGTTGCGGAATGTGGAGCGTAAAGCCAAACAAGCAGTCCAACTAAGGGGAACACGCCAAACCTGCTCTGAGGGGCTCCAGGAGGCTCCTGGAAGGGATTTTATAAGTTCCTTGAAGCGCCAGTCAGCAGTGATGAGGATATGTTCTCTCGCATTATCAATCTCTACTGTAACTGCCACTTGCTACTCCCTTGTTGTCATTCTTTGTAGATACGGTATCAGAAAAAATAGTTTTTTACTTTTCCAAGACCGTAACCTAGTTTAGCAGAACTGTAGGCTTCCAACCCTGTTTTACTAAATATAATAGTGCGTGGCGTGTCGCGTCAAGTGCGTGACCCTCTCCACCTTTATGCCAAACCCCTACCTTTTTGATTCGGTCATTGGGAAACATAGTTTTGGCATCTACTGGAGCCTGAAACTTTATATTTTCTGCTCCATATCCCCGCATACGGCAAGTATGCTTCAAAACTCCAATTTGTTCAAGACTAAATGGCGCTTGTGAATTTCTTACAGTTTGCGCTGTAATTGTGAAGCGCTCGCAGACAACGGCAAACTTTTCGTAGTTGCGCCAGCCAGTCATAGCAACATCTACAGTCGTATAAAAATCTCGTTCATCAACTTCTATAGATAACTTTTGTTGTGGAACCTCGTCCATAACATTCCACTCTAATAAAACAACTCCACTTATTTTTCCTGGGTCTACAGCAAGGACTGCTTGAGACATTAGTACTTATCCCCCCACGTTTCTAGCGGGCCATCAATACCAGCAGTTAGTGGCACGGACCAGCCTTCGGTTGTTGTCATACATTGTTGAACAATCTTTTTGATTTCTTCAGTATCCTCTCGCGGCGCTTGAAGAACAATTTCATCGTGTACTGGAACTATCAGATACTCAGTAAGGTCTGCTTGGTCTAGTTTTACAAGATTGCTCTTGAACACTTCGGCAGCACCCCCCTGAATGAGATAGTTGATAAGAGTGTACACACGACCATCGTCACAAGGAATCTTACGACCAGTCCAAGTGTGAATATAGCCTTGACCTTCTTGTCGCTCTCGTGTTGCTCCTATGTGCTCTACCTTCTTTTGGAACTTAATCATTCCTGGATAGCGCCTATCAAAAGCGTCAGATACGGCCTTCATCTGCGCTTCAGATACACCAGCAGTAAGTGCTTGCTTGGCAACTCCTGCGCCATATAAACGACCATAGACCATTCCTTTGATAAGAGTTCTGCGTTTATCTGAGCGACTCATCTCAGGTTCTTGATACACCTCACGGCCAATTTCGGTAAATGGGTCCGAGCCAGTTGCATCAGCACGATTGAATAGATTGACAAGGTTTGGGTCTTGAGAGAGCGAGGCAAACATACGAAACTCAACTTGGTCAAGGTCTGAGGTAATAATAACGTGGTCTTTATCTTTAGGAATAAAGGCTTTGCGGACAGTGTCATCACCTTTTGGAAGAGTCTGTAGCGCTGGGTCAGTGATAGACATACGAGATGTGCGAGCACCTAAAGTTTTGACAGAAGGATGAAGAATTCCATTAACATTTTTGTTTAAGAAGTTTAGAAAGTAAGTGCTAGCAAGTTTGTCTGCCTTACGAAGTTTGAGAACAGTTTCAGCAAGATTTTTTACTTCATCATTTCCATCACGCACAAGCATCTTCAACTGGTCTTTGGTACAGGCTTTCTGACCAGACGGAGTGAACTCTGTAATCTCAGCGCCAAGTTGCTCAAATAATCTAACTAGTTGCATATTGCTAGTTAGGCTGGTTCCAGCATAAGTACTTGCTCCCCAAGATTTGACGCTATCTGTATAGGCAATAAGTTCGTCGTATTTTTTCTTGGAGTACTCAAGGTCAACACGAGCGCCATTGATTTCCATACGAGTAACAATTTTGCGAGCAGCCATCTCAAGTTCGTAGGCTTGGTAATAAGGCTGTCCAGGGCCGCATTTCTTATAAAACTGCTCCCATAAACGCATTGTTAGAATTGTGTCTAGAGCGCCATAAGACCAGTAGGGCTCAAAGTTGGTAGGAACAGTTCCCCAAGTCCAGCCATTTTTTATAAGGTCAATATCAAGTTTGTCTTGTAAGTGTGCTGCGTGTTGGTCAACGAGACGAGCAGATAAAGGTTTCAAACCTCCAGGACCAAGCGGGTCAATAAGATGAGCCATAATCATTGTGTCGTGTGCTCTATGCCAAGGAATTTCCCAACGGGACTTAACAGCAAACCATCGTGCTTCAAATGCTATGTTGTGACAAACAAGTGGTCCATCAAATTTATCCATTGCTTCATAGAAAACACCAGACCATTCGTCCCAAGGGATAGACCAGCCACGCATTCCATCTCCAACTTGTACAAGTCGTAAATCACCATGCCAAGGAGAAAGTGCATCTTCTCGTGGTCTTCCAGGTCGTTCGCCAGTTTCTGTATCAACAGCAATAGCGTTATGCGGTCTGCGCTCGCCAAGCCAAGAAATAAATTGGTTTGCTTTTTCTACAGAGTCAATAAGAGTGACTTGTATTCCGTCTAGTCCTTTTGTCATTTCGTCTTTTTTTCCTTCTTTTCTCTGGTCTTACGGAATCATTTCTACTCTATACACGCTATCTATTTTTTCGTCATTTTCGGACGCTCGTTCCAAAAGCCGCTGCGCTACATTGGTTAGATATCTTGCCCCATTGTGGTCGTATTTGTAAAGAGCATCAAGTACTGGTTTTGGGTCTTCTGAAACTTGAGCCCAGTAACGATACTTTTCTGGAAAGACCATAGGCAATGTTCTAAAAGGATTACATATCTCACAAGGAATTGCATCCTTATTTAGACTATTTGGGTTTTCTTCAGTTAAGTTGTAGTTTTTGACTGAAGAGCAAGCGGCTCCGTGATAGACAAGAGATACTCCAATACGAGAGAGAATGTAAGAGCCATTCTCAGTTCTGTATAGGGCAAACTCAATCCAACGAGTAGAACCTCGTCTCCAAGACGAAGACTCGCCTAGGAGACGTCCGTTAAATTGAAGAGTGCGTGAGCCGTCTTTTACCTCAAACATTTTATTTGTTTGGCTCCTCCAACAACTCATTTACTGAAGGAAACTCTTTTTTCTCTTCAGGCTGAGGTGTGGTGTCTTTTCTTAATAAATCATAAGCGTGCTGCAGTTTTGTGTATTGAGCACGAATGTTGGCAATGTCTAATTCATAATTGGAGATTAGTTCTCCAATTCTTTGTTTTAGAGCAATGATTACTAAGTCTTTGTCGTTAGCGTCTGTCATAGAAATTACTCTATTCGCTTAGTAATGCTTTGAGAGCAGCAATCTTTGCTTTCACATCGGTTTTATCGCCATTGAGCGAGGCAATTGTTTCAGCATTAGGGGTCGCTACGCTATTAGCAGCAAGAATTGACATCTCGGTATTGAATAGCGAGTATTCAAGATTACGGATGTGGTTCTCAATAATTGAGTTTTTATCCTCTTGCGATAGATATTCGTATGTCTCTGCCATTTTTTCTCCTTCTTAGGGTTCTATGATAGCACTTTGCTAGCCATAGTCTTTGGATTACTCCAAATTCTGCAGTTCTTCTATATAAAATTGTCGCTCTGTTTGTTGCTCTAATAAGACTTCTGCTCTTGGTCTTTTCCCAGGAATATCTGCATCTGGACTATTAGTAATTCCTAAAGATAAGTTTTCTATCATAAAGTCAAGAAGTCCAATCTTGTCTTCTAAAAGTTTTTTCTTTTCTTCGTTAGTTATCATTTTTATACCCATGGCGTATACGAACTATAAGAAGAAGTACCACCAGGGCCAGATGCTCTTACACGCATTCTTGACCATGCTTTTGTTGATGAACCATTTAATGTAGTTCCTGCCTGACTTCCAGATACAGTATTTGTATTTGTTCCTGTGCTTGAAGTAGCGTACTGAATTTGATAGTCATATGAAGTAGCATTAAGCATAGAACTCCAACCGCCAGACCATAAATAAGTTGAACCAGAAACTCCGTTGTAATTCCAAAACGGGCTTGGAACTCCTGGGGGAGAAACAGTTGGAGCAGTTCCGCTAACAAATCTAGAAGTACCTAGTTTTTCTGAAGGAGAGATGCTAGAGACTCCAGAACGACTTCCAGTTCTTCCTCCGCCAGTTCCATCTGATGTTGAGTAGGCAGTTACGCTGTTAATTGTAAAAGTTTGACCCGCTAGTCCTTGAGACGCAGACGAGGCTTGAAGAAAGAATTCTTGAGAAGTAACAGCACCACCTACAATAAGTAAAGTCAATGTACTAGAACCAACAGTGTAATTAATTCTGTAAGAATTTGCTCCGCTAGATTGCCCCCAAGTTGCTGTTACTTTACCTTGCGTATTTCTTCCATACACTTGAACATTGTAAGTATTGCCAGCAGTTGTTGTCCAAAAATCATTAGATACAGCCCTTTCATTGTTTCTTGCTCCCTCTGTACCACCACTGATACTGCTGTACCAAGATGTTGTATTGCTGGTGTCATTCCAGTCATATCTAACTGGACTTGTTGTTCCAGAGTCCCAAGTAAGGCTAAAGGCATTTGGCTGGCTTGGAGTTGCTGTTGTATCAGCAATTTGATAGATAAAAGCACCTAAATCTGTGACATTTACAGTAGAACTTCTTGACCTTCTACCATCAATAGTTTCTTGAACACCACCAAAAACTTTTTTTGCTCTACCAAATATAATAACTGTTTTAGTTCCTTCACTTACTACAGGAGATGTAAAACTTGACCCGATGTTTCTTTCAGAAATATTTCCTCCCGTATAAGAACCATAATAAAAACCAGCACCAGCAGAATCAACGCTTGAAACAGTAAATGTTGCATTGCCGTTGTTTGCTACCGAAAAAGCAGGTTGTCCAGGAACAATTCGTTCAGAAGTGCCAATTACAGTAGATGAAGGGCTGTTTTTGTATGTTGCTATAACCCTAAGCAACATATACTCTCCAATGTCACCAACAAGTGGAACTACGGTATTTCCAGTTCCTCTAGTGTATGAAGGCGGAAGACCTGATACGTCACGAGTTATTCCCCAAGTCCTACTTATGTCCCATCCAGCATCTCCTAAAGCAGGAGTCCACGTTCCTGTATAACTAAATCCTAAAGTTTCTCCTGGCTCTGCTTGTCCAGTAATTGTTATCGTTCCAACAGAAGGAACTACATAAGTTAAGAATTCTGTTCTTGATTTTTGACGTGTTGCTACCTGTTGAAGACTTCCAGAAGTTAAACTGCTACTGCCCGAACTTGTGCCATTTCTAGAAAGACCTTCTCCAGCAGTATCGGTTGAGTACGCAACTACACTAGTTACAGAAACTGACGGCGAATCTGAAGCATCATTTGCATATGTAAAGTCATAAAAAGTAACATTTCCAACATCAACTGTCGTTGTTAAAAATGCTGATTCAACGCGTCTAGTGTATGTAACTCTATAACTAAGAGCAGATGTTCCCGCTGGCTTAGTCCACGATATTCTTAGGTATTGAACTCTAGTGTTTCTGGCAGTAATTGTAGAAGTATAATTTCCACTTTGAGCATACCCCCAGTAATCACTAGATACCGTTACAATATTATTTTGGCTTGTACCGTCTGGTCTAAACCACGCACTGTCGTATTCAGCAGCATTTGTTGCATCAGTCCAGTCAATTTCTACACGATTTATTATAGAGGCATTCTGTGCAAAAGCAGAAATAGTAAAGTCTCCAGGAGCACCATCAGTTGTAGTTCTATTTGTAAGGCTATAAGTAAAAGCAGAAGGTGAATCAAGAGTAACTTCATTAGAAAATCCAGAAGTAACTGTTGTTTGCCCGCTTTGCGCAGCCTGAACTTGAAATGTAAAAGTTCCAGAAAATGCTAAAGCACCGCTACTTGGATATGTGGCAAATAAACCTGTTCCAACTCCACCAGTGACGTTTCCAGAAGTGAAAAAAGAACCGTCTATATATAATCTCCATGTGTAAGTAATTGTGTTGTTATTGCCTCCATCAGAAGGGTCCCAGGTCATATATAACCTGTTTGGATATAAGAAATAGTTATATTGAAGTAAAAGATTTGTTGGTGCTTGAAGTGTTCCATCACTAACATTTCTAGTTTGACCAGAAACTGTAGTTGGAGAACTAGGAGAACTTGTATGTGCTTCTATCTCATAATAAACGGGCTCTCCAACATATGAACTACTAAAAGGAACTTGAAAACGAGAAGCATTAGTTGGAGTTCTAGGGTCAGCAGGGTCTTCGTCACGAGAGTCTTTTACAGTTATTTCTCCATCAATAGTGTAAGTAAAAATATAATAATCAGGGCGTCTGTCATTAGTTATTTCAGAGGTATTTGACCAATCAGATGCACTCCAAAACACAAGTCGGTCTCCGCTATAAGGATTTATAGTTGCCCAATTGTATGTAGTTGTAAATGAGTCAAAGGCTCTGTATCCTGTAGAAAACTGCGTAGTTTGAAAAGCAACTCTTTTGTGAATTCTTACGTTATTGCTAAATTGTGTTTCTCCGCTTTTTACAACTCTAAATCGCATGTATAGAAGGTAGTTATTAAGTGCGCTTTCAAGGCGAGTTACATCTGTGGTTGTAGTTTGATATGTAGTAGTTAAAGTTCCACCAGTGAGTGTTCCTGTAGCACCAGCACCAGTTTGAGTTGCCCAGTTGCTTTCATAATTACTTCCAACACCATATTGCCATGTATAAGTGTATGTGGCAGAGGTGTTAGACCCACGATACCCGTACAATAAATTGTTTACTGCTCTAGTACTAATTATATCTCCAGAGGCATTTCTAATTTCTGGTTGAAATGTTCCAGAAGAGAAAAACTGACGCCAACTATTGTTGTCCCACATCCAGCCACTATTAATTTGACGCCAAGTAGAGTTATCCCACGTCCAAACGCTATTTATCTGACGCCAAATAGAGTTATCCCATTGATAAATTGGCATTTCATGTATACCTAAAGACTATTTGTCCATATGTATGTCCAGAACTTGTGGGCTGTCCTGTCCCTTGGGATAGTGGTCCTTCATCATTTTCTACACCTAAAACAAGAGGTCCTTGTATTTCTACATACCAATCTCCATTATTCCAAAACGAAGACAAAGAAATAATGTCAGCATAATTTACTGAATACTCGCCGTAGGTTCTTGTCGAGTTGCTATCAAATTCTATATAGTTAAGATTGCTACCAAATATAGAAATACCGCCATCTGTAGCAACAATTGATGGAAACTTTTGGCCGCCTTGAGATACCTCATCGGCACCACCATAAATCATAATTCCATCATTGATGATAATTGTTCCGTCTTCTCCTGGGTCCCAGTTTTGTGCAATAGGTGTAATAAGTCCTACTCTAGAATCTGCATCGTAAAAAATAACATCATCTTCGTTAGTAATTTCTACACGTCGCCCTGAGCCAGAAGTTTTTATTGTAATACCAGAAATAGTTCCAGCAGTAATATTGTTTGCGTTTAAGGCTGTAGCAGCAATACGAGCAGCGTCTAAATTTCCAGTGCTGATGTTAGCAGCATTCATATTAACAACATTAATTGAATTTGCGTCAATAGTTCCAGCGGTAATTTTGTTGGCAGATATGCTTGCTAAAGCATTGTTTCCAAGTACAACCGCTTCACTCCAAGCAGAGCCTGTGTAACGATACATTTTGTTATCGTCGTCTTCGTCATACCAAAGGTCTCCAGTACTAGGGCTTTGGCCTGAAGTAGGAGCATTGTTCTGTCTAAAAATTTTATTTTTTCCATCAGCAGTGCTTTGCGCTGCACTAGCATCATCTCTTGCTTCCGTATCAACGGCTGGAAGTTGTATGTAGTTGTTCTGTGCTTCAGAGTAGACAGATGTGGTTCCTGCTGTCTCATTGATAACTAACAGACCGTCTTTAGGGTTTTCAATTGTGTTTGTTGGCTGGTCTGTGATAACAGTTGTTCCAAACGAAGCCTCGTCAGAGGTGACAGCGTTAACAGCAATAGAGGAGGTAGTTACTACTCTATTTTGTAGTTTTGTGCGGACAGGACGGCGCTCAAGGTAGCGTAAGCGGCGCTGAACCTCAGCAAGGTTTGTTCCTAAGTTTTTACTTCTGCGACGGCGTCTACTAGGCATTTCGTCTATCCTCCTTCCATTCGCTAATGAGTTCTAAATCTACCTTTTCTGGAAATGTTGGAACGTCAGGAACACTTACTTTGAACCCAACAATTTTACGGACAATAATGTCACCTCTAGGCTCTAAGTCATCTCCTAAACGAAGACGCACGAAGTCGTCATCAATAATTATTGAGCACCAATCTCCTGGCAAGTAGTCGCCAACAACAGGGTTGAGTGAACCATTCACTGACATACTAAATGTCAACTCTGGCGGTCTTGCTTCTGCTAAAAACTCCTCTGCATAGTCATACAAAGCCTCTTCGCCAATAGCATCTTTCTGCTCCTCAATTAAATCTAAAACTGGCCAGCCAGCGCCAAGTAAGTCTGTAGCAGAAGCGGCAGCGTAGGGATTAGAAGCATCTCCACTCAATCCGTCATTATTTCCGCCAACCCACATACGAGTCGCCGAGTCTTCAGCACTTTCATCAATTTTGAAGTTAAGAATGTTGCCTGGATACTCAAATACAAACTGGTCAGCCCCAAGATAACTAATCGGATGAACAAGTCCAATGTAGCCAGAAGCAGCAGTAGAAGGAACATTTAGGTTGTAAGACTTGAATGTAAAAGTTGTTGATGTTGGAGCAGAGACAACAGTTTGAGTTCCATCAAAGTAATTACCAACATCAGAAACAACAACCTCTTCACCAACCTCAAGCCCGTGGGCTACTTCAGTTGTAAGGGTTGCTATGTTTGATGAAAGTTCTTTGTTTGTTACTCTAATTTTTGTTGGCGGGTCAAAGAATGGTACAAATCTAAATGTACGAGTAAATTCATCATTTTGAAAGTCACAATCAATGCGATACTCAAAACCATTTAAGTCTTTAGCAAACTCTTCTAAAATTTCACCAAAGTAGCGAAGGTCAGAGCCTCTAAATACCTGCTGAGTTACGCCGATATATTTGCCACTTACATCTGCGGTAGAGGCGATATCCACATCTGAATTAGCAGAGAATGAGCCATAAGTTCCAGCAACAGCCCTTGCTCCCCACTTCACCACTCCGCCAAAGACACCTTCAGCAGTTACATTTAGAATCTTAAATAAGTTGTATCTAAATGTGGTTGAGTTGTCTACCTTAGAGACAACATGAGTTCCGTCAAATACTTCATCATTTATCTCAACTACTATGCTTTTTCCAGCAGAAAGCCCGTGTGCGGCTGAAGTAACTAACACAGCGCTTTTATAAGAAGCAACACCATCAACAACAGGAGTAGAGGCAATATTGGCAATAGTCTTTGCGTAGGTAAAAGTTGTAGTCGTAGGAGTGCTTGCTACAGTGTAAGTTCCGTTTAGGTTACTATCAACATTGGAGATACTTACCTCATCGCCCACCTGTAAATAGTGAGTTGCTGAAGTTGTGATGGTAACTATGTTGCTAGAAGCAACTTTGTTTGTGACAGAAAGTGAAGTAGTTTCTATTGCTTTAGATGTTACATTGTAAGAAGCCAGCCCGCTAACAGCGACAGGAGAAATATTGGCAGGGCTCCCAGCAACATCAAATGTAAATGTTGTAGAGGTGGGTATTTCTTTGATAGTCACAAAACCATTCAAAGCATTATCAACATCAACAATTTCAAGAAGTTGTCCTTCTATAAAATCATGCGGCAAAGCAGTAGTCAGCGTGGCTACACCGCTAGTCATAGACTTGTTTGTAACTGCGTACTCTGTCTCACTGGCAGGTTTGATTTCGTCATTGACAAATTCGTTCTCTCCAAAGTCATCGGAAAGCCAGCCAAGAATGTCTCTTGTCACATCATAAGAATCGACAATGGTTCTGGCTGTTCCAGTGCTTGAGTTTGAGGCAGCAAGAGTGGCTGCTGTGGTAAATGTAAAACTAGCCAAAGAAGGAATGCTTGCTATGGTGTGAGTTCCGTTTAGAGCAGAGTTTAGATTGAGAACTTTTACCTTATCTCCAGCAGAAAATCCGTGCTCTGTGTCTGTAAATACTGTTGCAGTTCCGCTTCCTGCTTGATAGCGAGAACAATAAACTCCCTCAGAGCCATAATAAAGAGTCTGCCAAACAGCACGATGATAGAGATAACTTATAAACTCTTGACCATCAACTTGTAAAGTTTTATTCGCTGGGTCGTATGAGCGAGACCAGATTATTCCACCCCAGACGCAGACGCCATTACGAAGAATATAAAGCGCTGTTTTTCCAGGCATTGTGCTTTCATATAAATTGAAAGCAGAAGTTGCCTCAATGACTGGAATGCTTCCAGAAAAACTTCCAGCCTTACTCAAAGCACGCTCGTAACTTACGTTAGTGAAAGGAATCTCGCCAATAACATTATTAGTTAGAAGGTCAGCAACATAGTAGCGATACTCTGCTGGTGTAATTTCATTCGTCGCCATTTGTCATTTTTCCTAAAAAGTTTATCCTAGCCAACCAGACCTGTACTGAACCGTAATTTTGGCAGAAGAGTTAGATGCCACACCGTTGTCATAGAAAGAAATGACATTTGCTCCAGGAGACAAAGTAACCCAGTCGTTGTAGACCTCTAACTTTGTTCTAGCACCATAATATTCTCCATTAAGAAATACAACTCTGTTGTAGGTGTCAATTTCTAAAGTGTCTGGTCCATAAACTAAAGAACCACTAGCAGCGCCATAAGCAACATTGCTACCACTTGCTTCGTAGGTAAATTGAGTTGAAGTAGCGACAGTGCCAATGATGCTCGCTACTATTTGGTTTCCATCGTATGGAGCACCGAGTCCGCTAATAACAACTAAGTCGCCAGCAACAAGTCCGTGCGCTACTGTTGTACTAACAGTAACAAGCCCATCAACTAAACCACGATTGTTAATAGTTTTTGTAGTCTGTGCTCGAAGAGTTCCAGTAATGGTAATAAACTCTTGATTAGTCTCGTTCTCGATGTAAGAAGGACCTACTAGAGGACCAACTACGGTTATGTAGGTACTTACCCCATAATTTCCGTTGTTTGTTATCGTTGCTTTGCCCGTTCTGGCTGGGCTTGCTGATTTGACTAGAATCTCTTGACTGAAATATCCGTCTGGGTCTAAATCGTTCCACTGATACTTTATTGGGTCAGCAGCGCGAAGCCCAATGGAAAACTCAGTTCTACCGCGAGCATTGACTGTCTCAAGTTCGGGTTCACCGCTAAGTCGTACATAAGATGCTTTAGTTGGGTTCTCATTTGTTTTTAGCCATCCTCCTGAGTAAACAAGATTTGTAGCAGCAATAAACTCTGCTCGCGCCGCTGCGAGTAGCGCTGGGTCTGGAGTAAGAATTACACCTTCAAGTGTAATATCACGGGCGTTGTAGCGACCTTTTACATCATATGAGCCATCGCCCCAACCACGTTTGATATCTGGTACTTCTGGAGAGGGGTGTTGCCACCACCCTTTGATATCTGTTATAACCCAAACTACGCCATTGTTGTCAACACGATTAAATATAAAGTCGTTCAAGGAGATGTCCTCCTGTAACTTCATTCCCGTCAAATGCGGTACGGGAAGTGGCGTAAGGGCGCGGTCTACATAAAAATTCTCTTCGCCTTGTGACAAAGTCATTATGCGGCTCCTCTACGAAGTTGGAAGGCAAT
>Ga0172376_10000153_pt1 | contig 84293 bp, 53 predicted proteins | sample Lak35m_FD_121114 | JGI IMG/M metagenome (GOLD analysis project Ga0172376, IMG submission 121114) | Freshwater microbial communities from Kabuno Bay, South-Kivu, Congo - kab_092012_35m | ecosystem: Environmental > Aquatic > Freshwater > Lake | place: Democratic Republic of the Congo: South-Kivu... | reverse complement strand
GGTGTCGGCCTTCAGGTGATGGAGCCACTGGTCGGGCGTGGGGAAGAAACCCTTGCCGTTGTGGATGGTTTTGTCAGGATGAAACTTGTCGGCACCGGGGAAGGCCCATTGCGAGACGCGCGAGGGATGGGGGCGGAAGCCGGGCGTGTCACCGGGCTTGCCCATGTTGCGGAGAAAGATTCCGGCATCCGGGAAACGGAGGTGAAGCTCGGTCTCGAGGCGGCCGTAGTAGACATCGCGTTCGGCGAGACCGTTGCCGATAAAGACGATGCGCTCGCCAGCCACCGGAGAGCTCACCGCTTGGGGCCTCGCTTTTCTCGCGACGGGAGGGTCCACCTCGGGGGCGTGAGGAGCCCCGGGACCGCTGTTGTCGGGGCGTTTTTTCTCCTCAGCCTTCGCGGCCTTTTCGGAAGCGGTCGGAGCCTTTGGCGCGGGAATCTTCAACTCCGACGTCGCCGGACTTTTGCCGAGTGCGTAGTCCTCGGGTTTTCGGTTGAGCTTTTTGTAGTGGTCACTACCCAGGCCGCTGTAGAAGGAGGGACCGAAAGGATCGATCGGCTCAACATCGCCCTTGCCGGGCACCTTTTGGCCGGTGAGGTGGATCGCCGTATTGACGATGAGACGGCGGAGGTCTTCGTCGGCGAAATCGACCGAAGCTCCCATCGTGGTGCAGAAGGCCTGGCCTTTCGTCTTGCCATCGGGAGCGGTGTATTCCCGAAGCCAGGCGAGCGGCATCGGCGGATCGTTCTGCTTGCCAGCGACCGCCTTGGAGGAGGGATCGAGCGATTCAGTGACCTCCCCGCGGAGGAAAAGGGTGACCGCATAGGGATCGAGATTGGCCACGCCATAGACGTCGGTCGTCGCGAAAATCTCGCCGACGCCGCGCATGATCTCGTGCGAGCCGTTGGAGGTGATCGGGACGCTGCGGGTGCCCTCGACCTTGTGCTTCCCGTGGTGGTTGACCCACTTTTCACCGAGGATTTTCAGGCCGAACTCCGACCATTTGAAATCGCCGGTCGTGGCCCCGCCCGAGAAGGCGTGGGTCGCGGTGCGAATGCCGACGACGGGTTTTCCGGCATTGAGAAATTCGGCGAAGTTCGCGATCTGATCGTCGGGCAGTTGCCGGAAGCGGGTTCCGATGATCATGAGATCCGCGGTGTCGAGCTCCTCGGTTCCGGGAAGGTTTTTTTGAAAGTTCGAATCGATGTAGCCTCCCTCCGGATTGATCGCGAAGAGCACAACGCAGTGGTAGCCGTATTTCTGGCTGAGGATCTTGCCGAGCATCGGCATCGTCTCCTCCGTCCTGTATTCCTCGTCACCGGAAACAAGGACGATTTTCTTGCCGTTGGCGGAGCCTTCCTTCGGAGGCAGGTGGAGTCGGTCCGCAGCGGAGACCACGAGCCCTGAAGAGAGCAGAACGGCGATTAATGGGAGTGACGACTTCATGGGGTTTTTTCCGAAATTCCGGGATCAACCCATATCGCGGGAGTGCCGATACGGCCACATAAAAATAAATGCCGGATTCCGCCATTTTTTCCCGAGTGAGACGACCCGGCCGAGCGACATGCAGCGCCCCCGAAAAACGGGAGTCAGCGGCTTCCCCGGGGAGTCAGGTCGTGCTCGGTCTCCATGCCCTCGCCGAGCTTCAGCGCGTCGAGAACACGCTTTTCCTCCTTGACCGTCGTGGTCAAGACTTGCCCCAGGGTGGTCTTGGTCGCGAGAATTTTGCCGGCGGGATCCTGCGCCACGAGGAGGTAACCCTCGAATTCCCAGCCCCCCAGATTGGAACTGTCCTTGTCGGAGTCGTAGGAAGTCGCGACCGGCTTCAGCTCGTGCTCGGAGAATTTCCCCGCGGGCAGTTGCGTGGAAAACTTCTGCACGGAGAGGATTCTATACCAATCCTGACTCCGATCGGCGTAGCGTCGCGAATTTCGAGCCACGAGCAGTATCGTGAAATTCGTCTCTCCGAGATCGTTGTCGCGCGTCAGGTTGGTGATTTTCACCGAAGTGGTGATCGTCATGTTCTCCATGAAGGTGCTGCTGGCCTGATCTCTCCGCTTCTTCCCGACGGAGACATCCATCTCGAATTTCGCGACTTCCTTGGGAGCGTTGGCGATGATCCGCTCCTGAGAGGCGGCATCGAAGGCATCGATTTTCGTGTTGAAAATCTGGCCGTCGCCGCGGCGAATGCGAACATTGCCGCTGCTCGCGGTGTAAGACAAGACCTCGACCGCCATCGTTTGGCCCGCCTTGTTGGCGACTTCGATCGGCGAGGCCAACAGCGACGCGGCGAAAAAAACCGTCGCAAGCAGGAGGAGGCGGGGGACCGTCCGGAGGCGACGGATCAACAGGAGGGGGGAGGAAATCATTGGTTTACCACGTGGAGAACGGTCCTAGAATAGAAATCAACGCGGGCTCAGGCAAGTCCGGGTTTGAACCGATTCCGGGACGATCGGACCCGCTCCATCGCTTCGGAAACCGGAATCCCGACACGGATCCCGTTCGCTGAAGTCCATGACAGCCTCAGAAAAACTCGAAATTGTCGAATGGATTCGCTCCGAGCACGAGGCGGGTCGCGCTCTGAACCTTCATTCAGTGAAGCGCCGACGGGCCGATTTGCTCGATCAAGTCTATGGCGTGCGCCCCTTCTGGGGATGGTGGCAGGCCATCGCCGATGCCGGGCTCGATTACGGCGACCTGAACACCGAACTTGAGGAGACCGTCATGTGCCGGATCTGCGGGTATGTTGGATCCCAGCTGAACGCCCACCTCAGCCGCCGCCACGGCACGAACAGCGCGGCTTACCGCCAACAATACCCTGGAGCCGAAATCGCGAGTGAACTGCGGCGCGCCCGGATGAAAAAGGAGGGCGGAAATCACCTCCTTCCTCACTGGGAACCCCTCTACTCCGACGAATACATGATGGACCGGGCCTTTCGGTATTATTCGATGGGGCACCGTCTGCGCACCACCTGGATTTGCGAAAACGACCACAATCTCTGGCAGCACATCCACCGCAAAGGCATCAGCTGGGAGTCCTTCGTCACCGCACTGGGAATTCCGTATCCCGAGGCCATCACCGAGCGGCCCCCCGGCATCACGAGAGAAGCGCTTTTGGAGGGATTGCGCGAGGTGGCGAGGAAGGAAGGCGAAACTCCGAAAATCACCCGTCTGACCCAGCTGAACCATCTCCTCCTAACCGGAGTGAAGCGCTATTTCACCAATTACGAAGAGGCCCTCAAGGCGGCGGGCCTACCCCTGCCGGAGCGGCCCTACCCACTGCGCCGCGTGTTCTCGCAGGAGGAAGTCCTCGTCGAACTGGAAAAGCTCGCTCGGGAAGGGGTCCGCATCACTGCCGCCGGGATCCGAAATCATCTCAAGAACAACGATCTCCACCTCACCATCGAACACCTGGGAGGCTACCCGGCCGTCCGCAGGCAACTCGGTCTCGTCAAACCCGAGCCGCTCCGAGCGGCTCCGCGCCATACCCGCGAGGAGGCCATCGCCGCCATGCGCCGGCGGTTTACCGAGGGGAAACCGCTCACAGTCCCTTCCCTGCGCGAGGGAGCCGACGCCGATCCGGAGCTCCTGCGCTCGGGAAAGCATCACTTCCGGAAATGGACCGAACTGCTCGACGCAGCGGAACTCAAACCCGAGCACCCTGCCAAACCGCGTGCCCGCCGTCGCCGGGAAGCCATCCTCACCGCGTTGCGCGAGCATCACGCCGCCGGCAGGCCACTCGACCGCCGCTCGATGTCGGAGGACGAGACAACGCGTTCTCTCCACCGCAAAGCCTCCTTCCTCTTTCACGGTTGGTCGAACGCCCTCGCCGCAGCCGGACTGCCTCTTCAAGGCGATGCGCCGAGGCGAGACCTTCGCCCCTCCCAAAAGACCTCCAAGCGAGATTCGCTCATCGAGGAGATCCAAGCTCGCGCCTTGCGCGGCGAGCCACTTGACCGCCTCCGAATGAAGGCGGATCCCGCGAGCACCGAACTCTATCAACGGGCCAAAAAGACCTTTCGTTCGTGGAAGCAAGCCATCCTCGCCGCCGGTCAGGAGTGGCCCCCGACCGGAGCTCCCCCGAGAGCATCAGCCGAGGGAAGGCCCACGTTCGCTCGCGAAAAGATCGCCTGCGACAGCGACAGAAAAGAGCGTCACCGAGCCATCATCGAAGCCATCCAGACACGCCATCGTGAGAAAAAGCCGCTCTCTCTTCGCGGTATCCGTCGCGATCTCGAAGCGCTGAAACTCTACGACGAAGCCCGCGGGCTTTTCCGCACCTGGAAAGCCGCGCTTGAGGCCGCCGGTTGCAAACCCGAACCGCCCCCTCCGCTGCCCAAATCAAAGATCGTCGAGGAACTCGAACTCGCCTATCCGATCGATCCAGAGTGGCTCGCCGTAGTCGAGACCATGACGGAAAGGAAGAGCCTGCGAAAAGAGGTCGAGCCGCCTCTCACCGAGAGTTCCAAAAGTGCCCGACCGGATCGACCGGCCACGTTTCCGCGCGGTTGGCGACGCCCCAAGACCGGCGAGAAACAACGGAACACCCCGCCGAAGTCCACGATCCGAAAGCAGCGGAAAAAGGGCCGCCGCTGAGCCCGGCCCCGATCACGCCCTTGCGGCAGCGGCGCCTTTTCGTTTCGATGTCACGATGAAAATCGGAGCCTGCTTCCCCGTCATCCTCATCCTCCTCGCTCTGCCCGGCGATCCGGCGCTGGCGGCGGATTCCGCTGCTCCGGAAGGATATTCGCCGCCACGCGTTGAACTGCTCCCACTGCCCGACGACCAGGTTGCTTTTCTCCACGAGGGCCGGGAGGCGACCCGCTGGCACTTCGAACCGAAGTATCCCCGTCCATTCTTCTACCCCTTCAATGGTCCCTCGGGCGTCTCCCTTACGCGGATGGGCCATCCCGGGGCTCAGAATCACGATCATCACCGCTCGATCTGGTTCGGCCACGCCAAAGTCGATGGCGTCGACTTCTGGTCGGAGAACACGAGGGCGCGGATCCGTCAAAAGCACTGGCTCGCTTACGAAGACGGAAACGGAGAATCGATCATGGCCGCTTCGCTTGGGTGGTATGACGAGGCCGGCGCGGAATTGATCGATCACGAGCTCGTCGCCGCTTCAAGTCCCGAAAAAGACGGTGGCCAGTTTCTCGAGATCCAGATCACCCTCCGCCCCGGCAGCGGTCGGGAGAAAATCACGCTCGAGAAATCGAATTTCGGTCTCCTTGCCGTGCGCGTGGCGAAAAGCCTTAGCCATCATTTCGGGGGAGGTGAATTGACGAGCAGCGAAGGCGTTCGCGGCGAGGAGGCGATCTTCGGGAGGACCGCCGCCTGGATGGACTACTCGGGTCCCGTCACCTCCGGCGTCGGAACCCACCGAAAGACCGTCGTGGAGGGAATCACCTTCCATGATCATCCCGCGAATCCCCGCTACCCGACTCCCTGGCACGTAAGATCCGACGGATGGATGGGAGCTTCCTTTTGCCAGCGTGCCCCCTGGACCATCGAGTCCGCGACACCGCTCGTGCTGCGCTACCTCCTTCAAGCCCACTCGGGAGACCTCGATCCTGCCAAAACCTCCCGCGTCGCGGCCGAATTTGCGAAGCGACCCGGTTTTGTCGTGACAAAGGCGACCCGCCCGCACCGGCAATTCGAAGCAGCTCGCGCCGGATCCGAACGACCCTGACAAGTCACAGACCGGCCAGCCTCCGCGCATAGGCAAGCGTATCGATTTCAGCCATTGTCTTGTCGCGACGGATCGCCTTGATCCGCGGAAATCGCAGCGACAAGCCCGAGTCGTGCCGTTTGCCCGCCCGGATCGAATCGAAGGCGATCTCGAGAACGGTATCCGGATCGACGACGTGGACGGAGCGGATTTTTTCCACCGTCCGGTCGCGGAAGTGCGCGGTCAGTTCCTCGATCTCGGCATCGGTGAGTCCCGAGTAGGCCTTTCCGATCACCCGCAGCGCGCCGCTCTCCTCGTCGCGCACCGCAAAGGTGTAGTCACTCAGGACGTGGGCGCGTTTACCGTGACCCTGCTGCGCTTTGACCACGACGACATCGAGCGTCGGCATCGCCTTCTTCAGTTTCAGCCACTGCTTGCCGCGGCGCCCCGGCGTGTAATGGCTCGCCGGCTCCTTCGCGATGAGCCCCTCGTTCCCCCGCCTTTTTGCCGCATTGAAGGCCTCATCGACCTCCGCCTCGCTCGCCGCACGAACGACCCGGCACCGCTCCATCCCGCTCGGAAATGCGATCGATTCGAGGGCCTCGCGCCGCTCCGCGAGAGGACGATCAAGCCAACCGCGCCCCTCGTGTCCGAGGAGGTCGAACGCGACGAAACGCACCGGCACCGCCTCGCCGAAAAAGAGATCGCCCTGCTCCAGTCGCGTGTCGCGCCTTCCCAGACGTTTTTGCAGATCGAAAAAGGTGAGCCTCCTTCCCTCCGCATAGGCGATGATCTCACCGTCGAGGATCACATCGCAGTCGAGGTTTCGCGCCGCCACGACGAGTTCCGGAAACTCCTCGTGGAGCGGACGCAGATCGCGCGAATAAATTCCCACCTCCTCGCCGCGACGATGGAGCTGGGCGCGAATCCCGTCGAACTTGTCCTCGAGCCAGAGCCGCTTTCCCTCGCCACCATGACGAGCCACGATCGCACCGGCGTTCTCCTCGGGACTCGCCAGCATCGCCCGGATCGGGGTAAACCAGGTCGCACCGGCTTCACCAAGCCGGTCGGCCCTGGCCATCCGCGCCGTCTCCCCGAGATCACCGAGAAGCATGCTCGCCTCGCGCACCGCCCCGGGGTCTCGCCCGAAGGCATCGGCGATCGCCTCCTCGATTAGCCCCTCTTTCAACCCCAGGCGCAGGTCACCGGCAAGGATACCCACGACAAGAGCCCCTTCCTCCGGGGCCAATCCTGACAAAACAACCCGTAGGCGGCGCAATTTGGCCACCTGCCCTCTTTCTCGGGCGAGTTCGCGGAAGAATTCCCCCATTTCGGAGAGGCTGATCGGCTTCGGCGTGGTGCACCCCTGCAGGATCAGAAAGGTCGTCCGCGACACATCAGCCTGCGACGAGGAAACGTGGCGAAGTTGGGCGAGAGAGAGACCGCTCAGCTCCAATAGAGCCCTCCGGATCAACGCCCATCCGACGCTCGCCGCCCGGATTCCCTCTTCCTTCGGAAAAGGACGCGCCGCAAGGAAAAGCACCGCCGTGCCGAGGTCTTCCGGGGAGAGCGCCACCAGATACGAGGCGAGAATCTCGCGTTTTTTCAACCTCCCGGTGGCGGCGGAGACCCGGGCACAGACTGCGGCAAATGCACCAAATCCGGAGTCACGCGCAACCGTTTTGGCAGGCTCGAAAGACCCTGCCAAAGTCACCAAACTGCTTCCCGCAAGGAGCGCGTCCAACTCGAGCTGGGTCTCCCCGAAAAGCGGCCACGCATCGAAACCGCGTCGCCTTAGATCGGCGGCAAACTCGTCCGCGTAGCCGTGGATCGTGAGAACCCGCGCGGGAGCTACCGCCTCGACAAAGGAGACCAAGTCGTCATACCCGGCATGATCGGAGAGAGGAAAGACTTCGTCGCATTGATAGCGGAATTTTGCTCCAGGCTCCATTCCCCATCCGCTCACCATGGCAAGTCGAATCCTTTTGCGAAGCCGACGCACCGCGAGACTGCGAGCCGCATTCGGCGGCACGATCACGACGTGGCCCTCGGGGTTCCGTTCCCTCGGATCGAACAACTCAGAGGGCGGCAACGGATACCCGAGCGACGCCACCGCCTCGTTCATCTTCGCGACCGAGCCATGCACCTGGAAGCGCAGCCCGGGGGCGCTCTGGTGAAGGACCAGGAGTATCTCCTGCGCTTTCCCGAGGGCATAGGCGAGAAAGACCGGCACCTCGCCATCCTCGATCGCCTCAAGGGCGAATTTCACCATGTCAGCGACCACTTTATCAACCGCAGGAAAACGGAACTTTGGAAGACCGAAGGTCGTTTCCATGATGAGGGTGTCCGCACGGCGCAACTGATGTCTTTCAGCACCGGCGCCGTTCCGGGTTTTGAAATCACCGGTATGCAACAGCGTCGCCCCGCTGTCGACGCTTTCGAGAAAGAGCATCGCCGAGCCTGGAATATGCCCGGAAGGAAGCAGCTCGATCCAATGGCCTCCGATCTCGCGCCTTTCACCGAAGGCCAGATCAAGGAAATCGGCCCGCCGCGCCGCTGCCCCGTAGCGAGCCTCGATGAGACGGCGCGTCGGCGTCGAACAGAGGATGCGTCCATGAGGCGCGAAGTGATCAGCGTGTGCGTGCGAGACGAACGCAAAATCGCGCGCCCGATGCGGGTCCAACCAAAGCCCGAGCCCGGTGACGCAGGCGTCGGTGTCGTCGAACTTCAGGCTGATGCGGGGCGCGGTGATCATCGCGGAGGGGTTACGTCGGAGGGCCGGTGTCCGGAATACCACCAGCGACTCAATCCTCCCCCGATCCCCGCGCAACTCCGCCCTTCCCATGCCGGAGGCTTTGCTTCATCGTCGGTTCATGATTCCAGGTTTCCGTCTTCTCCTGCTCTCCTCCGCCCTTTCGCTCCTTCTCCTCCCCGCAACTTCACCCGTGATGGCCGCCGAACGGCCCAACATCGTCTGGATCGTCTCGGAGGACAATTCGAAGCACTACCTCAAACACTTCGACCCGGAGGGAACGGAAGCGCCAAACATCGAGGCACTGGCCCGGGAGGGAATCACCTTCACCCGCGCCTTTTCCAACGCCCCGGTCTGCTCGGTGGCGCGTAGCACCCTCGCGACGGGCTGCTACGCACCCCGCATCGGCACGATGTCGCACCGTCGGCTCGAGCCCGCGAGACTCCCCGACGGGCTCCGCCTTTTCCCCGGTCTGCTTCGCGAAGTCGGCTACTACACCTCGAACAACTCAAAGGAAGACTACAACACCGCCAAAGATCCCACGGCGTGGAACGACTCATCGAAGAAGGCCTCTTGGCGGAATCGCCCCGATCCGGCGCAGCCCTTTTTCCACATGGAGAGCCATTCCGAATCACACGAGAGCAGCCTCCATTTCGATCCGTCGATCGCGGCGACTGAGAAGACCCGACATGATCCTGACAAAGTCACTTTGCCACCCTACTTTCCCGACACCCCACTCTTCCGCTACACCAAGGCGCGCTACCTCGACCGCATTCGACTGATCGATGACATCGTCGGCGGGACGGTGGCGAAGCTCGAAGCTGATGGCTTGCTCGACGACACCATCATCTTCTATTTCGGGGATCACGGCGGCGTCCTGCCACGCAGCAAAGGCTACCTCTACGAGACCGGACTGCACGTGCCGCTCGTGGTGAGGATTCCCGAGAAGTGGCGCAGCCTCTCTCCCATCGCGCCGGGCTCGAGTTGCGAGGCATTCGTCAGCTTTGTGGATTTTGCCCCGACCGTGCTCCATCTCGCCGGAGCGGAAGTCCCCACGCTGATGGACGGACGCCCCTTCCTCGGCGAGGACGTCACCACGAGAGAGCTCGCCTCGCGCGACGCCACCTTCGGCTCATCGGATCGATTCGACGAAAAGTTCGATCTCTCGCGCTCGCTGCGGAAAGGCGACTGGAAATATGTCAGGAATTACCAGCCTTACCAGCCCGAGGCGCTGCAGAACAACTACCGCTACCAGATGGCGGCCTACCGTGAATGGCGCGAACTCCATGAGGAAGGTCGGCTCGGCGCCGTCCAGCGAGCATTCTTCCAGAAAAAAGCGCCCGAGGCTCTCTACGATCTCGCGAACGATCCCCATGAGACTCGCAACCTCGCCACCGATCCGGCGCTCCGCGACCGCCTCCTTGCGATGCGCGGCGAGCTGCGGGAACGGCTCAAGTCGATGCCCGACCTCGGCTTTTATCCGGAGAGCGTCCTCGTCGCCGAGGCGATGGCTGATCCAATGGCGTGGGGTCGCGGTCGGGCAGCGGAAATCGCCGAGCTGATCGATACCGCCGACCTGATGCTTGCGCCCTTTGCGGAAAGTGAAATCCCTTTGAGTTCCGCGCTGAAATCGGGAAATGCGACCATCCGTTTTTGGGCGGCGACGGTCTGCTCATCCTACGGCGCGGAGGCGAGGAACCTCGTGGCAACGGCCCGCGAACTGTTGCGCGATGAGCATGTGCCGGTGCGGATCCGGGCGACCGAGTTTCTCGCCCTCGCCGGAGAAATCGATCCGCGACCCGCCCTCGTCGAGATCCATAATGCCACGGAAGATCCGGTGGAGCGGCTCATCGCACTCCAATCGGCCGCACTCTTTCATCAACACGCCCCAACCGCTCAACCCTTCGATGCGGCGGCCTTCACGCCGGCGAAATTTGGCAGCGAAGGCGAGAGGCGTCTAATCTATTTCTCCGGCGAGTGGCTGGGGAACCCGAGGGCGAAGTAGGAGAGGGGGAACAGTTGACCCGCCCGTGCTTCGCGGGCGAGGCGACTTCGTGGGCCAAACGGGATTCGATCCCGATTGGGAGGGTTTCGCCTCATCCATGCGCCTTTGTCTGCTTCACGGCGGCCTCCCACTCCCCGAACTTGGCGAGGCGGACGGAAGGTTTCATCGCGGGCTTGAAGCGGGCGTCGGCATGCCATTGCGCGGCGATCTCGGAGGTGTTTTTCCAGAATCCGACCGCCAGACCGGCAAGGTAAGCGGCGCCGAGCGCGGTGGTTTCGGTCACCTCCGGACGCACCACCGGCACACCAGCGAAGTCGGCCTGCATCTGCATGAGAAGATCGTTCGCGGTCGCCCCGCCATCGACGCGGAGCTCTTTCAGACAGATGCCGGAGTCGGCCTGCATCGCCCCTAACACATCCACTGTTTGCAGGGCGATGCTCTCGAGCGCGGCGCGCGCGAGGTGGGCGGCGGTAGTGCCACGGGTGATGCCGGTGATGGTACCACGGGCATGGCCATCCCAGTGCGGGGCACCGAGCCCGGCAAAGGCAGGCACGAGGGAAACACCTCCCGTATCCGGCACGGACGCGGCGAGGGCCTCGATCTCGGCAGCGTTTTTGATGATCCCGAGTCCGTCACGCAACCATTGCACGACCGCCCCCGCGATGAAGATGGAACCCTCGAGGGCATACTCGGTGCGGTCGCCGACGCGCCACGCGATCGTCGTGAGAAGACGGTTTTTCGAGGTCACGGGTTTGTCGCCCGTGTTCATCAGCATGAAACAGCCCGTGCCGTAGGTGTTCTTCGCCATACCCGGCTTGGTGCAGGCCTGGCCAAAGAGTGCCGCCTGCTGGTCACCGGCGATTCCGGCGATGGGGATGCGATGGCCGAACCCCGTCGTCCTCCCGTAGACCTCACTCGAAGTGCCGACGTCGGGCAGCATCGCGGCGGGCACGTCGAAAAGCGCGAGCAACTCCGGATCCCAGGCCTGTTTGTGGATGTTGTAGAGCATCGTGCGGGAGGCATTGCTCGGGTCGGTCGCATGGACCGTTCCCCCGGTGAGATTCCAGAGCAGCCACGAATCGATCGTGCCAAAAGCGAGCCGGCCGGCCTCGGCCTTGGCACGCGCTCCCTTCACATGGTCGAGGATCCATTGAACCTTGGTCGCCGAAAAATAGGCGTCGAGAATCAGCCCGGTGCGGCTCGCGATGAACTTTTCCTTGCCCGCTTTGCGAAGCCGGTCGCAGGCGGGGGCGGTGCGTCGGTCCTGCCAGACGATGGCGTGGTAAATGGGGCGACCCGTCTCGCGATCCCACACCACCGTGGTCTCGCGCTGATTCGTGATCCCGATCGCATCGATCTTGGAGGGATGGAGCCGGGCCTTCTTCAGAACCTCGGCCGCCACGCCGGCCTGGGTCGCCCAGATCGTCGAGGCATCGTGCTCGACCCAGCCGGGCTGCGGAAAGATCTGGGGGAATTCCTCCTGGGCGACCGCGACAGGAGTTCCTTCGTGGTCGAAAAGAATCGCGCGCGACGAGGTCGTGCCTTGGTCGAGAGAGAGGATGTGGGACATGGGATCTTCGCCAGCATTCTACGAGATCGCCGGGCCCGTGGGAAAGGGAAAATCGGGAGGCATCACGCCTGCCCGCCACGGCGCTCATGCCTCCGGGTTCGATTGCCACAACCTTGCTGCTGGCTCGGGTATGAGAGCCTGTGACGGGAGCCTCCATCAGGCCGCCGAGCTCAGCCTCCCCGGATGCCGGAGTGGCCGCTTCACGCCCTCTCGTGAGCATTTCGGCGCTTGCCTCGGTGAGCCGATCAGCCCAAGCTCGTCGCATGAAGTGTTCCTTGCTCCACCCCCTCCTCCCGCTGCTGACGCTCTTCTTTTCCGCCGCGCTTCGCGCCGAAGACCCGCCCGAGCCGAACTACGTCTACTGGGCGAAACTCGTCCGCATCGTCGACGGCGAGCATCTCGCCCTCGACATCGATCTCGGCTTCGGCGTCTGGACCCACAACCAGGTCCTCGCCCTTCTCGACGCCGGAGGGGCCGGTCTCGAGCCCGATGCCCGCGCCAGGAACAACGAACGCATCAAAAAGCTCCGCGAACTGCTCACCGACGCGACCGACATCGTCGTTCGAACCACGCGCGATCGTGAGGCAAAACCTCCGCGTTACCTCGTCACGATCTGGGCTGATGGCACGAACGTGAACGAGGAACTGAAGAAAGCCTTTCCCTGATCCTGACAAATCACCTTCATGACCCCGACGATCCTCACCGCCGTGAAATGGTCGATGGTGCGCCTGCCGAAAGGCTCCAGCACCGATGAACTCTTTCGCGTCGCCAAGGCCTCGGGTTTCGACGGCATTTCCCTCACCGGCCCCGGCATTTACGTGAACGATGAGGTGAAGCGGGCCCGCGACAAGCATCTCCTGCCGGTGCACAACGTCAACGTCGCCGGCCATTGGGAGGTGCGGCTCAGCGATCCCGACCCGGCAGTGCGCGAGGCCGCGCTGCGGAACACGATCGGCGCGATCGATTTCGCTCATGACGTCGGTGCCTCGACCGTGCTTCAGGTCGTCGGCAAGGCCACCGATCCGGAGCGCGAAAACGCGGAACAGGTTGGCGAACGCAGCCGCGAGCAGCTCCTGAGGGCACTCCCTGCCGCCTCACGGCTCGGCGTGCGCATCGCCTGCGAGAACGTCGGCAACGGCCATGGGGAAACCATCGCCTCCTGGAAAGACTACCTCACGTCGTTCCAAAGTCCCTGGATCGGCGCTTTCTTCGACGTCGGGAATCACGACCGCTTCGACGGAGGTGCCGCGGCATGGGTTCGTGGCCTCGGCGATCTCGTCTTCAAGATCGATGTGAAGGATCACGATCACACTGCCGGAAAGAACTGCGACCTGCTCCAAGGAAATGTCGATTGGCCAGAGCTGCGGGCCGCGCTTGCCGAAATCCAGTTCCACGGCTGGGCCACCGCCGAGGTGCGTGGAGGCGGAGTCGAGGAACTCACCCGTGTCGATCGCGACATGCGAACGGTTCTGGGAATTTCTTCCACGTGAATCCCATCTTTCCCGGCCCTCGCCACCCATTTCCACGCCTCCCCAGCTGCCTCCGTCGCTCCCTTCTCCGCCTCGTCCCTTCGATCCGGCGCAGGATGTTGGCATGCGAATGCTGATGCCGGTCGGTCGATCGGGCTGGGCTGAGATACTCCGCCAGGGGCCGTTGCGCCGGCGGACATCTGTCGAAACTTCGAGATCGCGCGCAACTCTCCCGCGATCGCGTCGTTTAACGAAGAGCCCGTCTTCCCACCGGAAGCCACGTCATGAACACGCGCCTCATCCTTTCCCTCGTTTGCCTTCTTCTCTCCCCCGCCCGCGGGCAGGAAACCCAGCCGGTGAAAGCTCCGGACGGCAACACGGTCTATCGGACCTGGACGGACAACCGGGGCAAGACCCTCGAGGCGACCTTTCGTGGGATTGAGAACGGCCAAGTCTTCCTGCAGATTCGCGATGGCTACGTGCACCGCATCCCGCTCGAGCGCCTCTCCCCCGCCGACCAAGAGACGGCCAGAACTCTCAAGCCCGAGGGCCTCGGCATCCCCGCCGATCCCCGGCTCGCCCAAGCCGCCGCCCGGATCGACCAGCTCGTGAACGCGGGCCTGGCAAAGGCGCAACTGAAACCGAATCCGCTCGCCTCGGATGAGCAGTTTGTCAGGCGAGTCTATCTCGACATCGCCGGCCGCATTCCGACTCGAGAGGAGTCCCTCGCGTTCATCAACGATCCGAGCGTTTCGAAACGAGCCAAGGTCATCGACCGGTTGCTGAACTCCGACGGCTATCGCAGCCACCTCTTCAACTACTTCGCAGACATGATGCGCGTGGCCGACGAGGCCAACAAGGTGCGCTATTACACCTATCAGGATTGGCTCAAAACCCGGATCGAGGCCAACGAGCCGTGGGATAGACTGGTTCACGCGATGATGGCGGCTGACGGAAAGCTACTCGAAAACGGTGCGACCGGTTACCTGCTGCGCGATGCGGGCATGAGGCTCGACAATCTCAGCCTCACCCTCAGCACCTTCCTCGGCGCGAACGTCTCCTGCGCCCAGTGCCACGATCACCCCTTCGCCGAGTGGACCCAGATGGAATTCTACGAAATGGCGGCCTTTTTCGGCGCCACCGAGACCTATGGGGCGAAGGGATCGAAGGGGGGCAACTCCCAGATGGTGCGAAAAACCCTCGCCTCAATTGATGACAAACGTCTCCAGCAGCAGGCCAAGAATGTTCTGCGGGTCAACGCGATGGCGGTGGAGGACACTGACGCGAACGATCTGAAATTGCCGGAAGACTATCAATACGACGACGCCAAACCAGGCGATCCGGTCGCCCCGAAACTGATCGTCTGGGGTGACGAGAAGGTGCGTCCTCCTCTGCCTGGAGCCTCCGCAGGCGAGGTCGAATTGCGCAACCAGTTCGCCGACTGGATGACCTCGGCCGACAACCCGCGTTTTGCCATGACGATCGCCAACCGGCTCTGGAAGCGTGCCTTCGGCGTCGGCGTCCGCGAACCGGTCACGGACCTGGATGATCCCGAGGCCAGTGTCAACCCCGCCCTTCTTCACCACCTCACTGCCGAGATGGTCAGGCTCAAGTTCGATCTCAAGGAGTTCATGCGCCTGCTTTATAACACGCAGACTTATCAGCGCGAAGCCACCAGCTATGATCTTGCCGACAACACGCCCTACCTTTTCCCGGGACCCATCCTCCGCCGCATGAGCGCGGAGCAAGCGTGGGACTCCTGCGCCACCCTCGTTGTCGGAGAAGATGTCGACCAGTTCAAGGGGAACCGCGGGGAAAAATACGCGGCCGCGATGAAGATCGATTTCGGCAGGGATTCCACTCCCGAAGAAATCCGCTCGCAGATTGAGAACGCGGTCGGCAACCTCCGCCAATATGCGGGCAAGGGTGGAACGCCGAAGGCCAAGGGGAAAAAGAACCGCAAACGGAAAATGGCCCCGGCCGATTCCGAAGAAGAGGATTTCACGCTCGCTCCGCCCGTCCGCGATGGACTCGTCCTGGCCCGCGCCTCGGAATTGCCGCAACCCGAGAAAGACCAGCATTTCCTCCGCATGTTCGGCCAGAGCGACCGACAGATCGCCGACAGTCAGAGTGACGAGGGCAGCATCCCACAGGTGCTCATGCTCATGAACGGCGAGGCGCAGGAAGTGATCGGCCAGCCGGGCTCCCTCGTCATCAAAACCGCCGCTGCGATGACCACGCCGGAAGCGCAGGTCGAGAGCCTCTACCTGAGTTTCTTCAGCCGGAAACCGAGCCAAGAGGAACTGGCCAACGCCGCCGGAGGACTGAGGGACGGGCTCTCCCTCAACGACCTCACCTGGGTGCTCTTCAACACCCGCGAATTCGTTTTTGTCGAGTAATCCCATCGCACCCCAGTCGCCACCATGAAACTGCAGAACTCTCTCGATCCGCTCAGCCGCCGGGCCTTTTGTGAACGCTGGGCCAAGGCCGCGCTCGGCGTTACCGTTCTCCACGGAGCGGGTCGGGCGGGCTTTGGCGCGGAAGAGGTCGCCGCCACGGCCAAAGTTCTCGGCGGTCCAGGATTTGGAAAGGCGAAGAACGTGATTTTCCTCCAGATGATCGGGGGCATGAGCCACATCGACACGCTCGATCCGAAGGAAGGCGCGACCCAAGGTCCCAAAGCCCCGATCTCGACGAATGCCGGCTTCCAACTCGGCGGCACGATGGAGAATCTCGCCAAACACGGAGACAAGATCAGCCTCATCCGCAGTATGACCTCGAAGACCGGGGTCCATGCCAGCGGACAGTATCTCATCCGCAGCGGCTACGAGCAGCGCGGCACGATCAAACATCCCAACATCGGCGCGTGGGCCCAACACTTCAACGGCCCAAGCCACACGACCCTTCCGTCGAGCGTCTGTATCAACCGCCAACCGCAGAATGGAAACGGCTTCTTCTCCGCAAGCCATTCTCCGCTCCCCATTCTCGATCCCGAGTCGGGCCTCCAATACTCCGAAAGCGATGTCCCGACGGCAGTGATGGCCAAGCGTCTCGCCCTGTTGAACGAACTCGACTCCGGATTCCGCGAGCGATTCCAGACCACTTCGGTGAAAAGCTACACGCAGTTCTATGAGAAGACCGTGGCGATCATGTCCAGCACCGATCTCGAGGCCTTCCAACTCGATCAGGAGCCGGATGATTTACGGGCCAGCTACGGCGAAAACAAGCTCGGCCAGGGCTTCCTCCTAGCCCGTCGCCTCGTCGAAAAAGGCGTCCGATATGTCGAAGTCGCCGGAGGAGGTTGGGACATGCACAACAACATTGAGGAGGAACTTGCGGAACGGGGCGCGGAGCTCGACGTCGCTCTCTCCGCCCTGCTCGCCGATCTCCGGTCGCGCGGACTGCTCGAGAGCACCCTCGTCGTCTTATGTTCGGAGTTCGGGCGCACGCCGAAGATCAACGACAACGGCGGCCGCGATCACCATCCCCGGGTCTTCTCAACGCTGCTGGCGGGAGGAGGCGTCAAAGGCGGCTTCGTCCACGGCTCTAGCGACGAGGACGGCTACTCCGTCGCCGACAAGGAAGTCAGCGTGCCGGACTTCCTCGCGACCGTCGCCTGGAGCCTCGGCCTGCCCCTCGAGGAAATTGTCTACTCGCCGAGCCAGCGCCCCTTCACCGTCGGGAACAGGGGCAAACCGGTCGTTGACCTTTTTGCTTGATCAGAGTGGCGCCGATTTTCAAGGGAGTCTCCCCCGATCTGAGAGACCAACCGGCTGATCAATTCGGCTCAGAAGTCCGTGTCTGCGGCTTCAAGGTCCAGCTCCTGAATCCAGGCGTTCCGGTAGCGGACATCGTGCCCTTCGCACTGCAGCTTCAGTCCCTGCGGCGTGTCGGTGATGCCGAACCCGTCGTCATTGCCCCCATCGACGCCCGAATTTGGACCTCCCCAGACCTTGTGGATGACTTGGTTGGTGTGGACCTTCTTTCCGTTGAAATACATCGTCACGAGAGGCTTCTCCGTCATTTTGCCGTCAGCGAATCGCGCCGCGCGGAAGACGAGGTCGTAGGCGTTCCATTTTCCGATGCCGTGGTAGGCGTGGTAGGGTGACTCGGATTCGTTGATGACAGCGCCCATCCCGTGCTTCGTCTTGTCGCCGTCAAAGATCTGGATCTCGTAGCGGTTCTGCAGGTAGACACCGGAGTTGCCGCGCGGATTCATGATGAGAAACTCAATGTGAAGGCGGAAATCCCGGTAGGATTTTTTGGTGACAATGTCAGCCGCGCCGTATTTGCCACCCTTGGCGACCGGATCGTCCGTCATCACACAGTTTCCCCCGTCGATCGGATCCTCCACGACCTGCCATTTGATCGGCATGGTCGAGGCGAAGCGCGGACCTTCCCAGTAGATCCATTTCTCATCCAGCATCGCGCGGCTCCCGTCGATGATCAACTCCGCTCCTTCGATGGGCTTGGCACCGACATCGACCCGAACAGGCTCTGCCTTCTCCTCGGAGAAAAGAGGAAGAAGGTAGGATACCGCCAAGGCAGCCTGAAGAAGGACAGGAGTGAGGGGAGCTTTCATCCCGTGAATTACAACGCGAGACCGGCGAGCTGTCAGCAAGAATCTCCGTCAAAGGGTAGCGCCACCCGCCCAAAAAGCGCCGTTTCAGGTAGATTGAAACTTGCATTTACCATAACTACCATTATTTTTGGCAATTCAGTTACCCGAATTGAATCGGTCGTGGACCCATTCCCGCCGACAACCCGTCGCAAAAGACATTTTTATCATCATCGAGAAGCGGAGTTGCGATTCAGAGCCACCATGACCGTCGTCGGATTACAAACAGACATCGCCTGGGAAGACCGTCGGGCCAACTTTACAAGAATTGAGCAGCTCATCGGCTCGGCGGAGATTCCGACCGGTTCCCTCCTCGTTTTGCCTGAACTCTCGACGACCGGTTTCACCATGAACATCGCGGCCGTCACCGAACCCCGCGGCGGTGAGTCCGAACGCTTTTTCTCCGGATTGGCGAAACGTCATCGATCCCACGTCATCGCCGGGATCGCCTCTCAAAACGACAATCCCGCGCTCGGGGCGAACGAGTCCGTTTGTTTCGGACCGGACGGTGCTGAAGTCGCCCGCTACCGCAAACGTAACCCCTTCCCGCTCGCCGACGAGGCCGACCATTACCCGGGTGGAGCCAAGACGGTCGTCTTTGAGTGGAACGGCTGGAAAGTGGCGCCGCTTATTTGTTACGACCTCCGTTTCCCCGAGCCCTTCCGAGAAGCCACCGCGCTCGGAGCCGAGCTTTTTGTCGTGATCGCGAACTGGCCCGTCGCGCGCATCGATCATTGGATCACTCTGCTCCGCGCGCGTGCCATCGAAAATCTCGCCTACGTTGTCGGGGTAAACCGCTCCGGGATCGATCCGAATCTCTCTTATTCCGGGGCGAGCCTGATCGTTGGCCCGAAGGGCGAAATTCTCGCCCAAGCCGGTAGCGAGCCCTGCGCCATCCGCGCCGATCTCGACCGCGAGGCGCTCCTCCAATGGCGACGGGATTTCCCGGCGCTCTCCTGCCTCAATCCGAACCCCTGAAGGCCTGAAACCTACCGCTCAAAACCGGCTTCGCGTCAGCGCGACCTTCACTGCGGAGCCTCTCCGCGGTCCGCTCGGATTCTGGCTTGAGACCACGGGCCTGAACCACCGCCTTTCCTTCGCCGACTACGGTCAGGTTCTCCAGGAATGCCTCAACCCGGCGAGCGAGAGCGGACGAAACGGAGCGGGTGACCTCAATGTATTTTTGATTCGTCCCTCCGATCTCGGATCCTCCCTCGCCGAGACCGGACAGGCCATCGCCGCTCTCGTGGCTCGCTCCACCGCGGCAAATCTCCTGATCCTCTGTCCAGAGGAAATACCCGTCGGCGACCTCTCATCCATCACCGCCCCCCTGGCAGGACTGCCCGGCATCGAAGTCGTCACCTCATCCGAACTCGCCTCGCTCTATCCGGTGGCCGAACTCTTCGACCCCGAGGCCAACGCCTCCGGCCACCTCCCCTACACCGAACCATTTTTTGTCGCGGCCGCGACAAAAATCTGTCGCTCCCTGAGCCTGCGCCACCGCCCGCCGGTAAAGGTGCTCGCGCTTGACGCCGACAATACCCTTTGGGGCGGCATCTGCGGCGAGGACGGCCCCGCCGGTATCCGGCTTGACAATCCCTACCGGGCGCTGCGTGAGTTCGCGCTTGAGAAACGCCGCGAGGGATTGCTCCTCGTGCTGGTATCGAAGAACCAAGGGAACGACGTCGAGCGAGTGTTTGGGGAGCGGGCCGATGAGCTCCTCCTCACCCGAACGGATTTCTCCGGATGGAAGGTGAACTGGAATCCCAAGTCGCAGAGCCTTCGCGAGCTGGCCAACGAGCTGAACATTGGACTCGATAGTTTCGTCTTTCTCGACGACAACCCCACCGAGATCGGGGAGGTCATGGCCAACGCGCCCGGTGTGATTTCCCTCACATTGCCCGAGAACCCGGAAGAGATCCCCGCTTTTCTAGCGCATCTCTGGCCGCTCGACACACTCCCAGCCACGGCCGAAGACTCCGCCCGCGCCGACTTTTACCGTCAGGAATCCTCGCGGCGCGACCTGCGAGCCTCCGCGCCGAGCTTCGCGGAGTTCCTGCGCGGACTGAACCTGCAGATCGAAATTTCGGAGACGTCGGCCGAAGATCTCCCCCGTGTCGCCCAGCTCACGAAGCGAACGAATCAATTCAACGCGAATCCCCTGAGGCTCTCCGAAGGGGAACTGGCCGGCACTTCCTGTCTCTCCGTCAAAGTCCGCGACCGTTTCGGCGACTACGGCCTTGTCGGTGCGATCCAGGAGGGTCAAGTCGACGACACCAGCCTGTCGGTTCCGCTATTCCTTCTGAGCTGCCGCGCCATGGGCAAGGGTGTCGAGCGAGTCATGCTCAAGACGCTCGCCGAACGGGCGCTTGCGGCGGGAGTGAAGACGTTGTCGATCGCCTTCACCGAAACGGATCGAAACGAGCCGGTGCGCCGCTTCTTCGAAGGCCTTGGCGGCTTCACGCTCGATGCCGCGACGATGGCGCAGCTTTCACCCGTTCCCGAGGAGACGGAGCCCTCAGGTGGGACCGGCATCTTGCCGGTCAGCGAACGGCGGGACGCCGGTTCCACGTGTCTCTTCGACGCCGCCCTCGCCCAACGAATCGCCACCGAACTCCGCGATCCGCAGGCCCTGCAAACGCTGCTCACCGCCACGAAACGTCCGCGTCCCGAAATCGCGCAGGCCTTCGTGAAGCCGGGGACGAAAACGCAGACGCGTCTCGCCGAAATCTGGCGCGGCATCCTCGGACTCGAGGAGGTCGGATTGGATGATCCCTTCTCCGCTCTCGGCGGCAGCTCGATCCAACTCGTGCGTCTCCATGCCGCGCTCCGCCGTGAATTTGGCACCGCCCTCGAGCTGGTCGAGCTGTTTGAACTGCCCACCATCGCCGCGCAGGCCGCGAAGCTCAACGCGGAAGAGACAGCCTCGACGGTTTCCATCCCACCGACCGAGCATTCACACGGCTCGGACAACGACGCCGTCGCCGTGATCGGCGTCGCCCTGCGCGTGCCGGGAGCGAACGATCCCGACACCTTCTGGCGGAACCTCGTCGACGGCGTGGAATCGATTTCGTTCTTCCGTCAGGACGAGGTCGAGTATCCCGAGGAGTTCGGCAAACCCGGCTATGTGGCCGCGAAGGGACTCATCGACGACATCGACACGTTTGACGCGAATTTCTTTGGTATCCTGCCCAAGGACGCGAAGATCATGGACCCGCAGCAGCGCGTCTTCCTCGAGCTGGCCTGGGAGGCGATGGAGCGCAGCGGCTACACTCCCGAGTCCCATACCCAGCGCATCGGCGTCTACGCGGGCGCTTATTTCGATACCTACCTCCTCACCAATCTCTGCTCCGATCGCGATTTTCTGGCGAACCTCATCCCTCAAATCCAAGTCGGATCGCTCCAATGCGAACTTGGCAACGACAAGGACTACCTCGCCACGCGTGTCGCCTTCAAAATGAACCTGCGGGGTCCGGCGATGACACTGCAGACGGCCTGCTCGACCTCGATGGTTGCGATCATCGAAGCCTGCCGCGCGATCCGATCGGGAATCTGCGACATGGCCCTCGCTGGCGGCATTACCCTGACCCTGCCACTGAAGCGTGGTTACTTCTACACCGAGCAGGGCATGCTCTCGGGAGATGGTCATTGCCGCGCCTACGACGAGAGAGCCTCGGGCACGGTCTTCGGAAACGGCGCCGGCGTCGTGATGCTGAAGCGACTCAGTGATGCGGTCCGCGACCGCGACCACATCCACGCCGTCATCCGCGGCAGCGGGATCAACAATGACGGAGGCGTCAAGCACAGCTACACCGCTCCGAGCGTCGAGGGACAGGTCGAAGTCATCCGCATGGCGCACCGCGACGCGGGCGTCGAGGCCTCGTCGATCGGCTACATCGAGGGACACGGAACCGGCACTCCCCTCGGCGATCCCATCGAGGTGACGGCCCTGACGAAGGCCTTTCGGGCCGGGGGCGTTTCGGAGAACCAATTCTGCGCCCTCGGATCGCTGAAGACGAACATCGGTCACCTCGACGTGGCTTCAGGCGTCTGCGGCCTCATCAAGACAGCGCTCTCTCTGGAAAAGGCCGCGCTGCCTCCAATCCTGCACTATCAAACGCCCAATCCGAAAATCGATTTCGCGAACAGCCCCTTCTACGTGAACGCGAGGCTCACGCCCTGGACCAAAGGGCGGAACGGCCAACCGCGCCGCGCCGGGATCAGCGCCTTCGGGGTCGGCGGAACGAACGCCCACGTCATTCTCGAAGAGGCTCCCGCCGTCGTCTCGACACCTTCGCCCCGCGCGAACCAGCTCTTCCTGCTCTCCGCACGCACCGAGGATGCCCTCGCCGCCGCCGCGACAAATCTCGCGAGCTTCGCCGCCAATCCCGGCGACACGAAAGCGGCCGACGCCGCCTGGACCCTGGCGATCGGACGAAAGCCCTTCCGTTGCCGCCGCGCCATCGCCGCGGCCGATTTTGCTTCGCTCGCGGAAGCGCTCCGCGCCGGGGCCGGAGTCAGTGGCGTCGCCGATCGCAACAATCCGCCGGTGCATTTCCTCTTCCCCGGCCAGGGTTCGCAGCACGTCAACATGGGTCGCGCCTTCTACGAGAGCGAGCCGCGTTTCCGAGAGACGATCGACCGTTGCTCCGAACGGTTGCGCCCCCATCTCGGGCTCAGCTTGACCGATCTGCTCTACCCCGCCGAAGGCAGCGAACTCGAAGCCGTCGCCGAGATACTGAAACACACCGCGCTCGCCCAGCCCGCGATCTTTGTGATGGAATACGCCCTCGCCGATCTCTGGCGCCACTGGGGCATCGTGCCCGCCGCGATGATCGGACACAGCGTCGGTGAATTTGTCGCGGCCTGTCAGGCGAACGTCTTCTCGCTGGAGGACGGACTGAGCCTCCTCGCCGCCCGTGGCCGGCTCATGGCCGAGCTGCCCGGAGGCGGGATGCTTTCGGTGCGTTTGTCAGAGTCCGACCTGCTCGCATGCCTGCCGGCGAATCTCGACCTCGCCGCGGTGAACGGACCCTCGCTCTGCGTCGTCGCGGGGCCGAATGAAGATCTGGAGACCTTCCGAACTGCGCTCGAAGGGGACGGCGTCGTCACCCAAGCCCTGCACACTTCGCACGCCTTCCACTCTCGGATGATGGATTCCGTCGTCGCGAAATTCGCAGCCGAATTCTCCGGCATCGAGCTGCGTGTCCCTGAGATTCCGATTCTTTCCACCGTCACCGGCAATTGGCTCACCGCCGGGGAAGCGACCGATCCGCTCTATTGGGCGAAACACCTCCGCGAACCGGTAAGTTTCCACCGATCCGTCGTCACTCTCGGATCAGAGAAGTCGGAGCAACTCTTTCTCGAAGTCGGACCCGGCTCAACCCTCGCAGGGTTGGTGCGCCAGTCACTCGATCGCAAGGCCGGACACCTCGCCCTTTCCACCTGCCGCCACGTCAAGGAAACCGGGTGCGACCATGCCAACGCCCTCGAGTCCCTGGGCAAACTCTGGGCTGCCGGAGTCGAGATCGACTGGACTTCCTTCTACTCCGCCGAAACGCGAAAGCGCGTCCCGCTTCCGACTTATCCCTTCGAACGAAAGCGTCACTGGGTCGATCCGAAACCCCTGACAAACACCCCGACATCTCCCGTCTCGGCGGGCGATCCAAGCGCCATCGAGATCTCTTCTACCGAAATTGTCATGATCACGCCCGAACCCACCTGCCGCCGCGCCAACATCGCCGAAGCGATCCGCGTCGTCCTCACCGATCTCTCCGGAATTCCCGAAGAGGAACTGATCGGAGACGCCTCGTATCTCGAGCTCGGTTTTGATTCGCTCCTGCTCACCCAAGTCAGCAAGGCCCTCGCGAACCAGTTCGGCATCAATCTGACGCTCCGTGACCTGATGGGTGATCTTGCCGACATCGACGCACTTGTCGCCCACCTCGACGCCAGCCTGCCATCGGACCGCTATCGCCCTGCGATGGTTTCCGCGCCCACCGCAACCGCTCCAGCAGCTTCACCGCTGGCTGCGGTGGACAGTGCGCCCGCCGCACCGGCCGCCGGCACCGCGGTTCCAATGGTGATTCAGGCTCCGGCACCGGTCGTGACTTTTGCACCCATGGCTCCCGTCAACGCCGCCGGCATCGAGGGCCTCGTCGCCCAACAGCTTGATCTGATGCGTCAGCAGATCTCGCTGCTTCAAGGTGGGGTGATACTTCCTCAGGCTCCTGCTCCGGCTCAACCCGTCTTGCTAAGTCCCGCCCCGGCGCACGCCGCAGCACCCGTCGTGGCCGCCCCCACCAAGTCCGCCGAGGCTCCCGCCTCCTCCTCGAACGTCTCCGCACCGACGACGTCGATCAACCGAAGCCTCGACGACACCCTGACAGAACGTCAACAACGCCACCTTGACGAGCTCGTCTCGAAGTATGTCTCGAAGACGCGCACCTCGAAGGAACTCACCGCGAAATACCGCCAATGGCACGCCGACCCTCGGACCGTCTCGGGCTTCAACCGCCGTTGGAAGGAGATGATCTACCAGATCGCGGTGAAAAAGTCGAAAGGCTCGCGCCTCGTCGACGTCGATGGCAACGAATACATTGATCTTCTCAACGGCTTCGGGCCGAACTTTCTCGGCCACTCGCCCGACTTTGTCACCGAAGCCATGAAAGCCCAGCTCGACCGCGGCGTCGAGGTCGGTCCCCAGTGCGTCAATGCCATGGAAGCGGCGCAGCTTTTCTGCGAGATCACCGGAAACGAGCGCGCCAGTTTCGTGAATACCGGCTCCGAAGCGGTTCAGGCCGCAATGCGCCTCGCCCGCACCGTGACAGGCCGCGACAAAATCGTCATCTTCACGAAAGACTACCATGGCAACTTCGACGAGGTGCTCGTGAAGGGCGTCGGCTCCGGCGATGCGATCCGCTCCCTGCCAATCGCCCCCGGCATCCCGCGCCGCGCCGTCGATGACATGATCGTGCTGCCCTATGGCACCGACGAGGCTCTCGAGATCATCCGCCAGCGCGCCCACGAGGTGGCCGCAGTCATCATCGAACCGATCCAGAGCCGTCGTCCCGAATTCCAGCCCCGGGATTTCATCCGGGAGGTGCGCGAGATCACCCGCCGTTCCGGGTCTGTCTTCGTCTTCGATGAGGTCATTACCGGCTTTCGCACCGGGCCGAAAGGCGCCCAGGAATACTACGGAGTCGAGGCCGACCTCGCGACCTACGGCAAGGTCGTCGGTGGAGGCATGCCGCTCGGCGTCGTCGCCGGCAAGGCCGAATACATGGACACCTTCGACGGTGGCATGTGGCAGTATGGCGACGACTCCTTCCCCGAAAAGGGCGTCACTTTCTTTGCCGGCACCTTCGTCAGGCACCCCCTCGCGATGGCCGCGGTGAAGGAAGTGCTGCTCCACCTCAAGGGCAAGGGACCCGAATTCTGGCAGGAGGTAAAGGACCGAGCCACCCGTCTCGCCACGACCGTGGACCAGATCTTCGTCGAGAACCACGCGCCCTTCCGCATGCCGAACTTCGGCTCGCAGATGTTCATCCGCGCCGCCGAGGATCACAAGTATGCGAACCTCCTCTTCTTCCACCTGCGAAACAAGGGCGTCTTCCTTCTCGAAGGCTTCCCCACCTACATGACCGCGGCCCACACCGACGAGGACATCGACTATTGCATCGGCGCGTTCCGCGAGTCGATCGCCGAACTGCAGGAAGGCGGATTTTTCGAGGTGCCCTCCGGCCTCACCCTGCCGCACCTGAACGGATCGCGCCTCAGCGGTCCGCCAAAGATCCTCACCGCCGGACCCGAGACGGAGGACAAAAAAAAAAATCCGAGTTTCGAACACCCAAGTCCGGAATCTTCGAGCCTGCACCCCATGACCGAATCGCTGGCCGAGGTCTGGCTGGCATCGCAGATCAGTGAGAAAGCGTCGCTCTGTTTCAACGAGATCAATCTCCTCACGCTCCGCGGCGCGCTCGATACCGCCGCGCTCCACGAGTCGCTGAAAGACCTCGCCTCGCGCCACGACTCGCTTCGCGCCGTTTTCCCCGCCGGGGGCGAGGGTTTTCTCGTGGAGCCCGCACTGACCATCGAACTACCGCTCTCGGATCTCCGTGGCCTCAGCGAAACGGAACGGACCAAAGCCGTCGCAGATGCTCAGGAGACGGAGCGGGAAACCCCCTTCGATCTCGGAAACGGACCGCTCTTCCGCGCCTCGCTCCTGCGGCTCGCGAACGAGGAGCACCTCCTCGTTCTCAACGCTCACCATCTGGTATGCGACGGATGGTCTTACAACGTCCTCCTTGCCGAACTCGCCGCGATCTATGCAGGAAGGCTCTCGGGAAAATTGCCGCAACTCTCCGCGGCGCCAAGTTTCGCCGAACACTGCGAACGGACCGCCGCCCGCGAAATGATCGGCACCGCCTCTCCGGCCGAGGCCTATTGGATGAGGGAGTTCGCCGATCCGGTTCATCCTCTGATTTTGCCAAGCGACTTCGTCCCCCCAGGGGAGCCGGACTTCCGCTGCGCGACGATCGCCGATCGTTTCACGCGCGAGCAGGTCCGCGACCTGCGCAAAATCGCAGGCAAATCAGGAGCAACGCTTTTCGGCCTGCTTTTCGGAGCCTATCAAATCCTCCTCCATCGCATCGGACGGCTGGAGCGCTTTGTTGTCGGCTTTCCCGCCGCGGGCCAGAACGGAACCGCCGGGGAGGGGCTCGTCGGTCATTGCGTGAATTTTCTCCCCTTCGTGGCGACGGTCGATCCACAGAGCCACTTCGGTGATTTTTTGAAAACCACGCAGCGCCGTCTCCTCGACGCCTTTGACCACCAAGCCGTCACCTACGGGCGTCTCATCAAGAGATTCAGCGTCGCGGAGCGTCCGCGCATCGAAGCGATCTTCAACCTCGAGCGGGTCGATAATGATCTCGCCATGCCCGGACTCACCACCGAGGTCACGGAGATCGAGCGCGGCTACACCTCCAATCCCCTTTTTCTGAAAGCACGCGAAAGCGAGACGGGTCTGGAGATCCGTTTCGACTATCACGCATCCCGTTTCAGCGAGGACACCGTCAGACAGTGGCTCGCGATCTTCCGCTCCATTCTTGAGGGGCTCCTGGTCCGCTCTGACCAGAGAGTCGACGAAGTCAGTGCCTCAACCTCGGCGGCGCAGACCGCCCAGCTGCGGCAATGGAACGAAACGTCCATCGAATACCCTCGCGAAAAGAGCGTGCCCGCCCTCTTTGACGAAGTTGCCGAACGGCGTGGAGCGGCAACCGCCCTGCGCTTCGATTCGGGTGAGATCCGCTACGCCGACCTCACCTCACGGATCGACCGGATCGCCCACGGTCTCATCTCCGCCGGGGTGAGACGCGGCGACCGGGTCGCCCTCCTCCTTGAACGATCTCCCGACTCGGTCGCTTCGCTTTACGCGGTCATGAAGTGCGGCGCCACCTCCGTGCCCCTCGATCCTGAATATCCACTGGACCGGCTCCATTTCCTTGTCACCGACAGCGGCGCCTCGCTTGCGGTATGCGAAGCTCGATGGATGGATCGATTGCCGAAAGGCCTCGTCTCCTCCACGCCCGATCGCCTCGCACGCGATGGCGAGGGACGCGGGACATTCCCCTGTATCCCGGTTCAGGCGGACGACGCCGCAAGCATTCTCTACACCTCGGGTTCCACCGGTGCACCCAAGGGCGCGCTGATTCCCCACCGCGCCATCGTTCGGCTGGTGAGAAATTCGGACTTCATTCACTTTGGAGACGATGAGACCTTTCTCTTCGCGTCGAGCCCCTGCTTCGACGCGTCCCTTTTCGAAATTCACGGGGCCCTGCTCAATGGCGGAGTTCTCGCGCTGCCGGCGGCTGGATCTCTCACCCTCGAGACGATCACGAACGCATTGAAAAAACAACGTGTCACGACCCTCTGGCTGACCGCGGGACTTTTCCAAATCATGGTCGAGGAATGCCCCGAAGCGTTCGCGGGAGTCAGACAACTCCTCACGGGAGGCGACGTGATGTCTCGCTCCCACGCCGCGAGGGTGCTCGCGCTCCATCCCGGCCTGCACCTCATCAATGGCTACGGTCCGACCGAAAACACGACCTTCACGACGACCCATCGAGTCACCGAGGATGACCTGCAGGCGGCGGGCATCCCTGTTGGTCGTCCGATCGCTAACACGACGGTGGTTTTGTTAGATTCCAGCCTCCGGCCCGTGCAACCGGGCGTGCCGGGCGAACTCTGCACCGGCGGCGACGGACTGGCCCTCGGTTACCTCAACCGCCCCGAGCTGACCGCTGAGAAATTCGCCTCGTTTTCGGGCGAGCGCCTCTATCGCACCGGCGACCTCTGCCGCCAACGCGCCGACGGATCGATCCTCTTCCTTGGTCGGATCGATCAGCAGGTGAAGATCCGCGGATTCCGCGTGGAGCTGGGCGAGATCGAGTCCTGCCTAGGGCGACATCCGCTCGTGGGCCAGTGCAAGGTGCTCGTGCACGGCGAAAGCGCGGCTGACAAGTCACTCGCCGCCTACGTCACCCCGCTGAACGGTGTGAAGCCCGCTCCGGCCGAGCTAGTCGGATACCTCCGCTCCAAGCTACCGGAATACCTCGTGCCTTCGGACATCGCCGTGCTCGACAGCTTGCCGCTGAACGCGAACGGCAAGATCGACACGCGCGCCCTCGCCGCGACTGGAACTTCCCGAGTGGAAGAGGATCGCATGCGCCCCCTCTCCGAAACCGAAAGAGGCCTCATCGAGATCTGGCGTGACCTGATCAAGTCGAACGAGATCGGACTCGACGATGATTTCTTCCGTCTCGGGGGCCATTCGCTGCTGGGCATGAAACTGTTCTCGCGCCTCCAGAAGCGGTTCGAGGTTTCCCTGCCTCTTGGAGTGCTCTTCCGGGCACCCACCGTGCGCCAACTCGCCGCGGTGATCGATCAGCGAAGCGAGACTTTGGCGGCAGCCACGGAATCCGCTGAAGGTGAAAACGATCGAGGTCCCCGAAAAGGAGGATTTCATGTCACGGTAGGAGCCGAGCCCGTCCCGCTCGCCGAGACAACCGTCGCGATCCAGCCGAGGGGCGATCTGCCGCCGCTTTTTGCCATCCACGGCGGAGACGGTGGCGTCCTTTTCTACGGGCAACTCGCGGAACGACTCGGGGAAGATCGGCCTTTCTATGCTTTCGAGGCTCCCGCCCTGACCTCAACTTCACCGATTCCAGACGAGACCGTCGAGGAGACCGCCACCCTTTACCTCAAAGAGTTGCGCAAGGTCCAGAAGACCGGCCCCTACCATCTCTGCGGCTATTCTTTCGGCGGAGTCGTCGCCTACGACATGGCCCGACAACTCCTCGCCGCCGGTGAGCAGGTCGAGTTTCTCGGACTCGTCGACACGGAAAACCCCGCGATCGACGCCCGCAAACTGAGCCTGTCGGAACGCATCGCGGTGAATTGGAACAAACGCACCCTCACCGAAAAAAGCCCGGTCGAAAAGGTGGGCCACGTCGGCATGCGATTTGGGACCGGGCTCGCCTATCGCCTTTATTTCGAGGCCGAAAACGCCGTCGCGCGCAGCTTGCCCCAGGCAAAAAGTGCCGGCTGGCTCCGACAAGTGCAACTCCGGAAAGCGCACGAGAAAGCCATGGCCGCCTACCGGCCCGTCCCCATAGCCGGGAAGCTAACCCTCTTCCGGGCCATGGTCGGCGGAGACAAGTATGAACTCGGCGGGGATTACGGCTGGGACGCGCTTGTCGATGATCTCGAAATCATCGACGTTCCCGGCAACCATGTCACCGTCTTCCACCGAGAGAACATTGATGCGATCGGGGCAGCCTTTCGCGGCGCGCTGGTCCAGCTCCCATCCCCTGTCCGTTGATGCCTCTCTCGGTTCAGCTGACGGAAAGATCATTTTCGGCGTGATCCGAAAGGTCTTTCCGGTCTAGGATGCGCGAGATGTTTTCGAGGTCCGCACGAGTCTTACCCCTGTTGTTCCTGTGGATTTCGCCGGGGTGTCCCCTCGCCGCGGAACCCGTGCCCGCCGACCAGCGGGACTATCCCGACTCGGCGAATGGTTGCGCCCCGGCAACGGCCCTGAATCTTCTTCGCTTTGGCGGCGAAACTTATCTGCCGGCACTGAATGGCCTGATCGGCTCGACCGATGGGGTCAAGATGCGTTTCCTCGTCGATCGCTACTACCGGCACCACCGTTCGACCATTGATCCCTCTCGGATGCGCTGGGGCTTCCACGGCATTGACTGCCGCGACCTTGCCACCGGATTGAACGAACTGCTTGCCGATCACGACCTCTTGCCCCTTTCCTCCACCTATCTCGACCGCAACCCGGAGGAGGAGGAGCGCGATCACCTTGCCCGCGTCTTCACCCTGATCCGCAGCTCGCTCGAGTCGGGAACTCCGCCGATCATGAACCTCCGCACCTTTCTGGTAAAAGCGAGGCCGGAAAACGGAAGCGATCCCGAATGGGAGAGCGGGGTGAGCCATTACGTTCTCGTGACCGCAATCCGCGGAGAGCCGAGCAATACGGGAGGGGAGCTCGAGGTAATCGACCCCTGGCAAGGACGTCGCACGGTGTGCTATCTCCATCGCGAGCCAAACGGACGCGCCTTCCGGGCGCTCAAGGGAAGCGAGACAGCCGGCGAGTGGCTCGACGGCCGTCCTTTTCTGCAAGTCGTCGCGCCGGGAGTGCCAACGATGCGGCCGGCGAATCTCGAATGGCACGAACGTTATCTCGTGATTGCCAATCACCTCATTGGACGATTTTGAGCGAGGTGACGGAGGTGCGGACTTGATTCCGCTCCCCTTTTTCGGGAAACTTTCGCAGGACGGGCGGGTTTACCGGGGATATCGATCCCGCCAACGCGCTCCTCTTACTCTCTTCTGAAATGTCACACAGCACCCTGGCCCTCCCGGCATCGGACCGGGGATGGATTCTCTGCTCCGGCGGTAGCGAGATCGCCCGAAACGCCGACTTGAGCGCACTCGTCGGCCACCGGAGCGACGTCCTCGTTGCCTTGCCGGCGGCGAGCGTCTCGACGTTCGTCGCGGAGCTCCCGCCTGTCGAAGCGGCCCTGCACGAGAGCATGATCAAGGCTCAGGTCGACAAGCGGGGTCTCTCGGCCAAGGGCCCGGCCCTGATCGACTACGAGCGGATCGGTGAAACCGATCGAGGCGAGACCTTCGCCGTCCGCGTCGTCGCCGAGCCTTCTCCCGACACCATCCTGCCCACTGCGGGAGGCTACGAGACCTCGGCGGGTCTGCGCGGCAAGGCTTCACCCGGGACCAACGCCATGATCTGGCGCGAGCACGGGCGTCTCATCCTCGGCGTCTTTATCGACGGCATCCCCGCCCACGTGCAGGTCCTCAGCGGCAAACCGGAACTGGGCAAGGCCCTCGCCAGCGAGGTGAAACTCATCCTGCTCGGGCTCCGCGGGGAAAGCGTCTTTGAAAACGCGGCTCCGCGAGAGCTGCTGCTCGCGCTGGATCCGATCGGGGAAAAGGAATGGATCGAATTCCGCTCAGCCCTATCAATTCCGGTCCGCCCGGAAGTTCCCCGTTTTCCGGTGAAAGCCGAAGATCGCCCCCGCCTTCTGCCTTCTGCGATCGTGGATCACCGTCGGCGTCGCCGCAACGGGGTCCGACGTCTCGCAATCCTCGCCGTGGGTCTCGTCGTTTACGCAGTTGTCGGTTTCTGGGTCTGGAAGGAGGCGAAAGCGACCGAGCGCGAGATGGCCTCGCTTGAGCGGCGCATCGGCATCATCCAGCCCGACGTCGAGCGGGTCCAGCTCGTCGAAGAGCGGTGGAGCCGCCTCGAACCGGCCTTTGACAAGGATCTTTTCCCGATCGTGCAGCTCAGCCGGATCACGGCGGCCCTGCCGGGAAGCGGCGTCGTGATCCGCGAATATCGCACCACCGGGCAGGACATCCGTGTGAGGGGGCAGGCCCGCGATGTGCAACTTGCCAACCGCCTTCTCGAAGACCTTCAGGGCATGAACGGTTTCGAACGCTATGAGTGGAGCATGCCGAACCCTCGCGTCGAACGCAACAACACCGCGACTTTCGAGATTCAGGGAAAATTGAAACATGAGGGCACTGACGCTTAGGGAAAAGTGGCTGCTGGGACTCTGTTTCGGCGTGATCTTCGCGGTCGCCAACGGCTTCGCGGCGCGCTCCGTGTTGAAGGTGCTGCGCGGCAGTGACACGAAGATTCAAACGTTTAAAAACACCCTCGCCGACAACGAGATGTGGCTCGACGAAGCCCCCAAGGCAGAGGCCCGCGAGAGATGGCTCGAGGCGAACATGCCCAAAATGTCGGGCAACACCCTCGGCAAACTGCAGGGTGACCTCATCCAGTCGCTGCAGGACGAATTGTTCAACCGCAAGCTCCGCATCGACCAGCAGAGCCTGCAAGAGATCGTGAACGAGACCTTCTACACGGAGGTGGCCGTGCGACTCGAAGTCGAGGGCGCCGAGACCGCAGTGATCGACTGGCTCACGACGCTGCAGGGGCCTGACCAATTTCAGGTCATCAAGTCGCTCGAACTGGAGCTCGACAGCCGCTCGAGGGAACTGGAGCCGCAGGCCGAGTGCGAGATCACGATCGCTCGCTGGTATGATCCGGAGACGGGCGAAGCGATCCCGATAAAGGAGGCGGCCGACCCGGGACCGGCCGCCGATGGGATGCCCGCCGACACTGCCGCCGGTGGCTCGACACCGGGCGGGGTGGGATCCTAGAGCGAAGCCAGGCAGGCCTCCCAACCCCATCAGCCATGAAATCGTCCGTCTTGCTGCAAACCTTGGCGATTCTGCTACTGACGACGGCACACGCCGAGGAGATCCCTCCGTCCGCGCCCGCCAAGCCCGAGGCGCCCACCGATTCAGACTTTGAGGCCTTGCGAAAAACAAGTCCCTTCACACGGGTCCTCAACCTTTCAGAAACCTACACGCTCCGCGGAGTGGCGCGCATCAACGGAGAGCAAGTCGCCACACTCTACAACCGCGAAACAAAGAAAACCCTCGTGGTGACACCGGACGGCAAGAACGACGCGGGCATCGCCCTCGTCGGCGTCTCGCGAGCGCCGCAACTCGACGCCGTCACCGCGAAGATTTCATTCGCCGGCGACGAGGCCGAACTGAAATACGAGATGACCCAACTCCACCCCGAGCCGAAAGGAGGCCCGGGGGCTCCCCAGTCTCCTGGAGGACGCCCACCCGAGGGAGAGCAACGCGGTCCCTCTCCCCAAGACATCGAACGCTACAAGGCACTGCCCGAGGAGAAACAGGCGAAGCTGCGGGAATACATCGGGTCCGTGATGAAAAATTATCCAAACCTATCGCGCGAAGAACGGGGCAACCTCATCCGCGGGGCGATGATGCGGCTGACGGACGGTCGCGATATCGAGATCCCGCAGTCCCCTCCGCCGGGTCAGACGGCCCCGGTCAACACCCCACCCCCTGCTCAAGACCCTTCGGGGGATCGCCGAGAAAGCCGCTCCGGGAAACGCGAAAACGGAGGAGGTGATCGCAAGGACCGCAGCGAGCGGCGCTGAAAGACTCCGCGGCCGGTCAAGGCTTGACGAGCCGCACCGCGCCGATGTCCATCATGCGGGGTTGGATCGTCCGTCCGGCGACGATGCTCAGAATGTAAAACTGACCCGGCTGGAGCGAGACGCTTCCCTCACACCGAACCGGCACGAATTCCTCGAGGGTGGGCGTCGTCCTGGATTGTCCTTTGAGAGAAGCACCCGCGAGGTAGACCGTAAAATCGCTCGGCACCTCACGCAGCGTTGCCTGATCGATTTCGACCACGTAATCGCCGGGCTCGGTCACCTTGAAATACCAGGAGAAGCTGGTCTCCGGCGAACTCCATCCGGTCAGCGAGGAAAGGAACCTGTCGGGAGCCGCCCCATCCCCGCGGATCCGTGCCAGATTGCCCTTGATCTCCTCGCCGGGCTTGAGTTCGACGACCTCCCCAATCACCTTTTCCACGGCCGCGACAGGGCCCGCGGCCAGTTTGCCGTGCGTGGCATGTCCCGACCATTCCTTCAATAAGGCCAGCGTCTCGGGGGACGGAAACGTCACGATGGAACTGAGAAGCCGGTTCACGTCGTTGGGGTTCTTCGTCTGCCCGAAGGCCTTCTGCCAAAGCGGCACCATCTCGGACGGACTCTCCGGCCCCGGCAGCGTCGTGAGTCTCACGTAGGCCTTCTCGGCCGCCGATCGGAGGGGAGCATCCGAGGTCGACGCAATGATCTTTTCGACATCCTCGATGACGGAGCGATCAGGCCAGTTCAGGTAAGCGATAATGGCATCCGCCTGATAGGCGGCATCGCTCTTCTGGTTGTAGATCGCCGTGAGGCGAGTCCTGACCTTGTCTCCGCCGAGCACGCCGAGGATGCGGAAGAGGCTTTTCCGCTCGCTGCCGCTGGTTGTCGACACTTTTGTGAGGATACTTTCAATCACCGGATCGGTCTCTTCGCCTTGTCGCAACACCGCCAGAACGGTGTCTTCGAAAGCCTTCCGCACCGGCAGGGTGTGCTCGCTGTGGAGCGCTCCGAGGAGGGTATTGACGTCTTTGAGGCCGGCGATGCTGCGGACGGATTTGAGAATCTGTTCGCGCTGATCGTCCGAGGTGGACGACTTGAAGACCTCGATCATGTCGGTCACGGCGGGTGCGTAGTTTCGCTCGGCCAACGCCTGGGAGAGGCGCAGTTTGGCATTCAGGGTCTCGGCATTCTTGAGGTGCGAGTGGATGCTTTCGCTGATGCCATTTCCCTCGAGACGTTCCAGCACCTTGCGGGCGTCCCCTTTGATCGAGAGCGAAGCTTTCGGGTCTTCGAGAAAGGAGACGGCGAGCGCAACGTCGGAAACATCTCCGGTCGGGACCTCGGCCGAAGAGAGGGCGATGATGCGGTCCTGCCGCTTCGTGGCATTCGCTTTGCCGATCGAAGTGAAAATCACAAAAAGAACGACGGCGGAGAGGACGCTGGCGAGGCCGATCCATTTCAAGAGCTTGTTTCCGCCCTGGGCCTCGGATTTTCGAACATTGGGTTTGACCGCTGCACGATGATCCAGTGGCCCCGTCCGCCCGGACTTCACCGGGCTGGTGGTGGATTTCGCCGGTCCGTCCTTGAGACGTCCTGTCGCAGCGCCGGTTTTGAGACGGTTGGTCGTCGAACCCGTGGTCGCGAGCGCGGCGCTGCCCGTTTTCTCCGAACCGATGACCAGAGCGGGAGGAGCCGACGCCCCGCGCGCTGCACGCACGATCGTGACCTCCCCGGTTTTCACATCGGGTGTCGCCTCCACCGGGAGGACTTCGACGAGCTTGGCTCCGGGAGGCTCGGGATTTCGGGGCCAGTGTTTCAATGCCTCGCGAGCATCCTTCGGCCGATGGGCAATGTCGCGGTTGATCATCCACATCACCCACTGGCAGATCGAGGGAGAAAGGTCGGGGCGCACCTGATCGAGCGGAATGACGCGGTGCTGGAGGTGCGCGTTCATCACCTGCGGGGCGGTCTCGCCATTGAAGGGATACTGGCCGGTGAGGGCATTGTAATAGACGCAGCCCATCTGATAGAGATCCGTTCTGGCGTCGAGCTCACCCCGTTCGAACTGCTCGGGGGCCATGAAAAAGATCGAGCCCATCACCGATTCCTCCTGGTCCATCGTCTGCACCGAGGGTGAGCGGCTGAACTTGGCGAGCCCAAAGTCGAGGATCTTGAGCTGGAATTTCCCCGAAGCCTGCCAGATCACCATGATGTTGGTCGGCTTGATATCACGATGGATGACATTGTTCGCCTGTGCGGCGATGAGGGCCTCAAGAGTTTGGTAGACAACCTCGGTAAAATCCTCCTGCGTCAGCACGCCACGCGCGACGGTCTCGTCGAGGGTCTCACCCTTGAGGAGTTCCATCACGACGAAGCCACCCTGCTCGTCCTGCCCCACATCAAAGACAGTGACGATATTGGGGTGGTTGAGGCTCGATAGAGTCTGGGCCTCGGCGATCAGTTTGTTCGCCGCTTCCTTCACCTCCTCCTCGGTCGCATTCGAGGTGGAGAGCACCCGCTTGATGGCCACTTCGCGTTGGAGTTGGGTATCGAGGGCCTTGAAGACCGCTCCAAGTCCGCCCTTGCCGATCTGATCGCGGATTTCGTAGCGTTTGCTCATGAGGACACGGTTTCGGGATCGTCAAGCGAGGAATGGAAGGCCGCAGTATAGCGATTATTGAGGAGAATTTCACCTTTAGAAATTTTCTTTTTCTCTCCCTCGAATCTCCCTCGCCAGACACGGAAAGCTCTGGCAAAACGGGGCGGCTCGGCCTAACCTCGACCGCATGACCCGCGAAACCCTTGCCGAAACGCTCGAAGAGATCGCTCTCCTCCTCGAATTGAAGGGCGAGAACCCTTTCAAAATCCGGGCCTACCGGACCGGAGCCGAGACCGTCGCCCAGTTCCCCGGTGATATCGTGGCGCTTTCCCGCGAAGGCAAACTCGGGGGGATCAAGGGCATCGGTGACGCCCTCCAGCAGAAGTTGCATGAACTCGCCTCGACCGGTTCACTCGGCTTCCACGAAAAACTGAAAGCGGAATTCCCGGCCGGGCTTTTCGAACTTTTCGATCTTCAGGGACTCGGACCAAAGAAGATCAAGGCACTCCACGAGTCTCTCGGAATCGATTCCATCTCCAAGCTGAAGGCGCTCTGCGAATCGGGGGAGGTGGCAAGACTCCCCGGCTTCGGAACGAAGACGGCCGAGAAGATCCTCGAGGCCATCGCCTTCCGGGAATCGAACGCCGATCGTTTCCGTCTCGGCGACGTGGCGGGTCCGGTGGAGGCAATCCTCGAGAGCCTGCGCGGGCATCCCGACTGTCTCCGAGCCGAGGCGGCGGGCAGCTACCGACGCGCCAAGGAGACGGTGCACGATGTCGATTTTCTCGTCGCGACGGGCCGGCCCGAATCGCTCATCGAGCACTTCGTGGAGCAGCCTTGGGTCGCGCGCGTTATCGCAAAGGGTCCGACCAAAGCGAGCATCAATCTCGCTTCCGGGCTGCAATGCGACCTGCGCGCGGTTTCCAACGCCGAATACGCCTGCGCCCTCGCCTATTTCACAGGCAGCAAGGAGCACAACGTCGCCATGCGTGGCCGGGCCCTCGAGCGGGGTTACACCCTGAACGAATACCGTCTTGCGGTAAAGGATGGCGCGGGAGTTCCCGAGGCTCCCGTCTTTGAAAACGAGGAGCAGTTGCACCGTTTCCTCGGACTCGACTACATCGCCCCCGAGTTGCGCGAAAACACCGGAGAGATCGAGGCCGCGACCGAGGGCGACCTGCCCCGCCTCATTGAGTTGGAAAATCTCCGGGGCACTTTCCACAATCACACCGTGGCGAGCGACGGAAAAAACACCCTCGAAGAAATGGCCGCCGCCGCGATCGGTCACGGTCTGCAATACCTGGGCATCGCCGATCACTCGAAAGCCTCGTTCCAGGCCAACGGACTCGACGAGAACCGCCTGCGCGGCCAAATCGCCCAGATTCGCGCGCTGAACAAACACTTCCGTGAGGAAGGTGTGAATTTCCGCCTCTTTGCTGGAAGTGAGGTCGACATCCTCAAAGACGGCAGCCTCGACTACGACGACGACCTCCTCGGCGAGCTCGACTACGTCGTCGCGAGTGTCCACAGTGCCATGACACTCCCCGAAGCAGCAATGACCGAGCGCCTCATCCGCGCGGTGAGTCATCCGCGTGTCACGATGCTGGGTCATCTCACCGGGCGCCTCCTCCTCGAACGCGAGCCCTACGCCGTCGACATTCCCGCGGTGATCGAAGCCTGCGCCGAGCACGGCACCGTGATCGAGCTGAACTGCAATCCCTGGCGTCTCGACATGGACTGGCGCTGGTGGAAATACGCCGTGTCGAAGGGGGTGAAATGCGCCATCAACCCCGACGCCCACCGCTGCGGCCATCTCGAATATCTCGCTTTCGGCGTGCGGCTGGCCCGCAAAGGATGGCTGAGCCGCGAGGATGTGATCAACACCCTTGATCTCGCCGCCGTCGAAACATGGCTTGGACTCGATCCCCTCTCCTGAACGATGCAACAATATCTCCTCGAGCCCCGGACCGGCGGACCGTTTGCCCTACTGCTCCGCGAGGTGGAAGAACCCGATCCGGGTCCGGGAGAGGTGGCCGTGAAAATTCACGCGACATCGCTGAACTACCGCGATCTGCTCGTGCGCGCGGGCAAATCCGCATCGGGCGGCTCAGAACCCGTCGTGCCGCTATCCGACGGCGCGGGCGAGGTCGTGGCGCTTGGCGAGGGGGTCGTGGACTGGCAGACCGGCGATCGCGTCGCCCTCACCTTTTTCCGCGACTGGCTCTCGGGACCTTTCGAAATGTCCTTCCATGCCGCCGCGCGCGGAGGATCATCCGACGGCGTGCTTTCTCAAACCATCATCGCACCGGCCCACAGTCTCGTTGCGGTGCCGGCCGTGATGAGTTTCACGGAGGCCGCCACCCTGCCCTGCGCCGCCCTCACCGCCTGGCACGCCCTTATGGAACGGGGTCGCCCGCTCGAGGAAGGCGAGACGGTGCTTTGCCTCGGAACCGGCGGGGTCTCGATCTTTGCCCTGCAGATTGCGAAGGCGGCCGGAGCCAGAGTCATCGTGACAAGCCGATCGCAAGAAAAGCTCGCCCGGGCCCGCGGACTGGGTGCCGACGAGACCATCGACTACCTCCAGACGCCGGAGTGGGACGGGGAAGTGATGCGGATCACGGAAAAACGCGGCGTCGATCGCGTGATCGAAGTCGGCGGCCCCGGCACGATCGAGCGCTCGATGAATTCGGTCGCAGCAGGAGGCATCATTTCCCTCATCGGCGTGCTCACGGGATTCGATCCTCCCAAGGCGAGCCTGTTCACGCTGGTGAAAAAAAATGCCGACCTGCAAGGCATCTACGTGGGCAATCGAGAGATGTTTGTCAGGATGAACGCCTTCCTCGAACGGCATGCGATCCATCCCGTGATTGACCGGATCTTCCCCTTCTCCGACGCCTCCGAGGCCTACCGCCATCTCGAGGTCGCGGGCCATCTCGGGAAGGTCGTCGTGCACGTGTGAGGATCAGACCGAGGCCATCGCTGCGGCCACCTTTCCCGCGATCGTTTCCCAGGAGAAGCGGCCCGCACGATCCAGCGCCCGCTGACGCATCAAGGCGCGTTCACTCGCGTCGAGGGCGAGGAACCGCTCGATCGCCGCGGCGATCTCCATCTCGCTACCGGGATCGAAATAGCGCACGGCACCCTCCTCGACGGCTCCGCCGACTTCGGGCAGGCTCGCCGCTTGCGCCAGCAAAACGGGACAACCACAGGCCATCGCCTCGAGCGGAGGCAGACCAAAGCCTTCGTAGAGACTCGGATAAACGAAGGCATCCGCCGCGCGGTAGCGGCGGATGAGCTCGGCGTCGTCGACTCGGCCGATCCACTCGATGCCGGAGCCCTCGATGCGTTCCATTCCAGCGAAATTGCGCGGATTGGCTCCGCCGATGAGCTGGAGTTTGGCTCCCGCTGGCAAACGACCCTTTTCCCGTAGCCAGATCCAGGCACGGAGGAGACGCCCAAGGTTCTTGCGCGGGTCCAGCGATCCGACACACAAAAAGGTCGATCCGTTGGACCGCTCCTCCCGGGGGAGGCCGGGGCAGAACACGTGACTCACGGCGTTGCCGAGGACGAGAATCCGTTCCTCCGGAATCCCGAGGACGGGCGCGAGACGGGTGCGGGAAAACTGCGAGACGGTCGCGACCACCGCCGCGCGTTTCGCGAGGCGCGGGAGAAGCTGCTGGTAGAGGCTGCGGAAGGAACGGCTGAACCCCTCGGGTCCATCCCACACCGCCGCGTCGTGGATGACCACGAGTTGCCTGGCGACGGCTAAAGGTCCCGTGTTGCAGGGTGAGAAAAGGATCTCATCTCCGGCAACGGCACGCGGCAGGATGACTTGCTCCCAGGCGTGCCCCTTCCATCCCGCGAGCGGGAGCAGGGGCGCGGTCTCCGCGATGCTCATGCCATCTCGCCGCGCGAGATGCTCGGTCACCTCCGAGGCAAAACGCTCCACTCCGGTGAGAGGCCGACCACGAAAACGAGCATTGAGGCGGACCATCGTCATTGCCGGAGGGAAGCCGCCGGGAGCGCGACCGCGACGCGCAACGGGCCATGTTCTGGCGAAGAAACGTCCAACCCGGACCGGCATACTCGCACGCGTCGTTTCAGGCTCGCCGCCCAGAGGAGAAGGAGGAAAATCACGACACTGGTCGGCACCACGCGATGGAGCCCGAACCAGTAGGGAATACGCAGGATCTCCATCAAGCCGAGAAAGGTGATGGGATAGAACAGGGCGAAGAGCCGGGCACTGACAAAGGCCCGCCAAGTAAGTCCGAACCAGATCCCGACGAGCGTTAGGAAAGGCCAGAGCAGCACGTTACCCATCCGGGAGGCCACATAGTGGACACCACCCGGATTGTTGTATTCGACATCGAGGGTGCCGAGGTAAAGCCCATCGTAGATCGCTTCATGCGCTTTGAAGGAGAGCGGTCCGGCGATTCCATCGTAGAATCCGCCGACCTCCAAGATCGCTGCACCGGTATTCATTGCCTCAAAGTAGTAGGTGTAGAGCCGACGCCAGCCGAACTCGAAAAGGCTCGAATGATGCCCCGAGTAGTATTGCCAAGAGCGAAGAAACTCGAAGGAGATGAACATCACCAAGGTCGCGACGGGCAGCAGGAGCGGCAGCCAACGCCAGAGTATCCGCCCCCGAGGACCAGCCGCGGCGGTCATTCGGGGCAGCGCGCAGAGGAAGAACGGCACGAATCCCTCGATGAAGGCCAACCGCTCGGACCACAGCACGGCCCTCACAAAGAGAGTGCCGAAAAAAACCAGGTGGAAGAGCGAGAGGAGTTTGACCTTGCCAGGGAGCATGCCCGACCACCGCATTCCCCGGATTGCGCCCAGCACGAGCGAGACCTGCGTCCAGGTGGTGACACCGGGAATCGTCTTGAAGGTGTATTTCAGCTCGAGATCACCCCCAACGACGGCGGCGACGAGTCCGGGATTGAGAAAGAAATTCCGGAAAAAAACGAGGTGTGAAAACACGAAAACGGCCATCAGAAAAGAGTCGAATCGCTCGCTCAGAAGCGTTTCACCCAGCTTCGGGCCGGGGGAAAAGCGAGGCTCGCGGAGCGCGCGGCGTCCGGAGTGGACTCTTCTCCAGAGCTGGCCAAGCCATCCCGATTCACCGAGAAGAGCCCCGATGATGAGGGCGACGATCGCGAAAAGGGCCACAAAAAAATCGCGGATCCCGTAAAAGTGTTGCGCCTGCGAGAGACTCACGGAGGAATCGGAGAAGGAGAAGATCACGAGAGCCGGGATCGAGGCTCCGATCAGCAGGCACGAGGGCCGGCACCACCAAGGGAGCCAGCCTCCGACCGGCGAGGCGGCCGAAGGCTTCGGGCGATGATAGGATCTGCCGCTCAGGAGATTCATTCCGCTGAGGCCTCCTCCTCCCGACTTTCCCGATTCCCCATCTTCCCAACGGCGTAGGCCACACCGATGATTCCCTCGCCAAGAAAGGCGATGCCCATGGCGACGATCATCCCGGTGCCGCCGTATCGAGGGATCAGAAGGAACGATAGTCCGACGACGGTGACGAGTTTGAGAATCCCCAACCTGGCAAGAAAGTCAGTGTGCCCGGTCATCAGGAGCAGATGAGGAACCGGCCCCATCATCAACGAGAGCAGCTGGACGAAGAGGAGGAGTCGCAAGGCTCCGGCACCATCGCGAAATTCCTCACCGAACACGGTCATGACTTTTTCGGGAAAACCCATCCCGATCGCGATGGGAAGGCCGAGAGTAAGAAGGGCGATCGCGATGGACTTGCCATACACTTTCATCACGGGGCGTAGCGGATTCTTCATCTCCGCGGTGCGGGAAAGGGCGGGGGCGAAGACGCTGTGAATCGCTCCGGAGAGCACGACGAAAAGGATCGAGACGCGGAAGGCGGTGGTAAGATGGGAGACTTCGGCGGCAGGGCGGGTCACCTCGCAGATCGTGAGCGGAACGATGAACCCGAGAGCCCCGAACAGGCTGACACAGCAGACGGGAAATCCATCGCGCAGGAGGATTCGAAAGTGGCTTTTCGAGGGCCATTGAAGAAAGGGCGCACCGAATGCACCACCGGGGGCGAAGCGCACTAGAACAGCCCCAATGGCGAAACTCGCGGTGTAGAGGGCGAGGATTTCAGTGGAGTGGAAGGACCTTTCCAAGAGAGTGGTGACCGCCACGAAGAGGCAGAACAATCCCGAAGGGAGGACATGGGCAAAGACGCTGCCGAGGACGGGATGGGAGAGCCCCTTGAGCGCTTCTCCATTGATCAAGGTGAGGGCGATGGCACCCTGGGCGAAAAGCGGAAGAACATGCCAAGGCTGGAATCCCCCCGGACCAGGTTCGGTCGCGACGGCGTAGATCAGCCAGCCCGATCCGATGAGGCTGGAGGCGGCGAGGGAGATGGCGCGCAGATTTGCGACAAACGCGGCAACCACACCGCGGCCCTCGGGCTCGAGACGCGGAACATTGCGGAGCGCGATCTGTTCGAGTCCGAAGGTGGCAATCGGAGCCGAGGTCATGAGCACGGACGACCAGAAGAAAAAGAGCGCGCTTGGCCCGTCACCGAGGGCGCGGGCGACCATCACGGTGCTGAGAAACTGAAAGCCGGCGCCCCCCATGCGCACCGCCGAGGGCATCAGGGTGTGCATGACTTTGCCGAAAAGAAGACGCAGCGGGACCGGCCCGGTGATCCTCCCGTCGATCCCCTTCCCTCCGGTGGTCTCACTGGCGATCATTCGTTCTTCAAGAAGGATCCGCCTCAGGACTGAAGGATCACCGAGAGCGGACCCTCGGTGCCCCGGGCAAGATGGGAGACACTCTCCTCGATGTCGCGGCGGGTGCCGTGGTGACGGTCGACGAGCACGAGGTTGGCGTCCGCCATCGGGGCGACCGCCGCCGGGATCTGACTTTCCTGGGTGAAGGCGGTCGATTCGATGATGATGCGGTGGAAGCGTTGGCGGTGCGGGCTGAGAAGCTGCCAGGTCTCCTGCGGCGCGATGAGAAAACTCGAGGGGAGCCGCAAGGTGTGGAGGTTCTCAGTTTGCGAGGCCTTCGGCGCGAGGTTGACGGGCTGGCGCGGATCCCCGCCGGCGACGACCGAGACGAGCAGAGTGGGACAGGCGTGAAACGCCGAGGCCGAGGCAAGGCAGGCGGCGACGCGGAGTCCCTCTTCATTCTCACGCAGCGAGGATAGGTGAAGGATCGCCGCACCACGGTGGTCGGGCGCGAGGAGAACGCGGGTCATCGCGTCCATGAGTTGGCGATCGGTTCCTCCACGGGCGGGCGTGGCGATCTCGGCGACGACTTTCGCGGAGAGCGACTGCTCGACCTGACGGCGATTCGCGAACGGTTTCGAACGGAGCAGGTCGAACCCGATGAGTCCGGTGGCGAGTAGTCCGCCGACGACGAGACCGACAAGACCCGCGATCGGTTTGCTGGGCTTCGCGGGCTTGTGCGCGACGATGGGCTCGGACATGAGGCGGGTGACATTCGAGGATTTTTCCGATTCGAGCGAGGTCTGTCCGATGCGCTCGCGAAGCGACTGGTGGATCTGCCATTCCGTTTCGACACGCTGCTGGATTGCGCGGAATTGCGAGCTTGCGGTCTTTACTCCGGTGAGCTGCGCCTGCAACTCGCCGACCCGCTCGGTGAGAAGTTTTTCGTTGGTGGCCGCCGCGCTGTAGTCGGCCTCGAGCGATTGTTTGAGATCGGTCGCGAGCGATTCGAGCTGCGCATCGATCTCGTCGACGCGACCCTGCGCTTCACGGAATCGGGGATGGGCCTCGGTGTATTGACCTCTCACCAAAGCGAGGGCGGCGTGGGAGGCATTCCTCTGATTGAGCAGCTCGGAGACGTGCTCGGCTTCCGAAAATCCCCCGAGATGGATCACCTTCAGGGAATCCACCTCGGGGTCGACATCGCGGAGCGTCTCGACCAGACTGCGGAGATTAAAAACCCGGCTCGAGACGGCGTTCAGTTCCTCGCCCATCTTCGTGAGTCGCTCGGCGAAAAGTTGGTGATCCTGCTCGACAGTCACGGCAGGATTTTCGCGACGGAATCTCTCGAGTTCCTTCTCAGCCTCGAGGGCGCTCTCGTAGGCTTCTTCGGCGCGGGCGCGGAGGTCATCCGTGGAATGCCCGGCCTCCTTTCGCTTCTGGTCTCCGAGGAAAGTCTCAAACTCATCGACAAAAACGGAAGCGATGCGCTGGGCCCGAACCGGGTCGGGGTCGAGCACCGAAAGCTCGATAAGGCGGGTCGGACGGATCAGGCTGGCCGAAAAACGCTCCTGGCGCAGCACCTTGAGCAGTCGGGAGTCCGGTATCTTCTGACCTGCGTCCACCAATTTCTGGAGGGCGGGCGGGAGAAAACCCCGGTCTTCGCGAAGTTGCAACTTGTCGACCACCCGCAACACCATCGAATCGGAGAGGATCGCCTTTTCCAAAGAGTTGAGCGAATCAAGGTCCGACATGCTCGCCCCCGTGGGTTGGATCTGGAGCGCGCGATCGAACATCGGATCGACAAAGACAAGCGCGTCACTCTGAAAGAGCGGAGTCGCCACGAGATAGACGTAGGCCATCGCGGTCGCGATGCAGAGCAACGGCAGGAGGAAGAGCCAAGGAAGTCGCCGCTTCAGGATCCCGCAGAGGTCGTCGAGATCAAGGAGCGGACTCACCTCGATGAGGTCCCAACCGCCTTGGGTCGGCACGGCGGTGCGGGTGGCGGTGCGAGGTCGGGTGCTGAGGGCGTGTGTGGACATCACTGCGGAAGAGGTTCGGATAATTTCCAGAAAAAGAAAAATTTTGGAAATTTACTTGAAATAATCAGCGAATCAACCAAAATATGATAATATTTGCAAAAATGATAGTTAATTTTGAAAATTGAATTTTGCATTTTCTATGATAAATAACCGATATTATGGTTTAATCCGCCTTCACTACCTGCTCAAGACCTTGGGTAGCTTGCTCCTCTTCTGGGGCATCGTGTGGGTGCTGCACCTCTTTTGCTACGGGACTGAACTCCAGCCTCGGAACTACACGTGGATCTCGATTATCGTCCCGGCGGCCGCCGTGATCGAATTCCTCGCCCGGGAAGATCGGCACCGCTCCCTCGGAGGGCTTTCCCGGCCCCAAGTGTGGAGCATCTCCCAGCGGGAAATCCTCTTCGCACTCGTCGCCATCTTCGGTGTCATCGTGATGAGCAAGGACGACCGCCTCTCCCGGGTGTGCCTCGGTCTTTTCATCGCGGTCTACGCCGTCTGGGTGACCTGGATGAACTTCACCGGCTACCGACTGCTGCACCGAGCCCTTTATGCCAAGCCCCGAAACAGCGATGGCTCGACACGGATACATCACGCCAACACCGTCGTTCTCGCCACCCCTCGCGAGATCGAGCGCGACACTGCCCTCCACATGTCCAGCGATGTTCCCGGTGCCGAGGTCCTCGGCTATGTGACCTTCGGAGGAGGCTCTGTCGCGACCATGCCCGCCTTTCCCGTATTGGGGGATTTCACGAATCTGCGCGACATCTGCCGCTCGTGCCACGCCCGGCTCCTCCTCGCTCTCGGCCTCGAGGCGCAGCCCGACCTGATCCGCTCGCTCCAAGCACTCTGCGACTCGCTCGGGATGCGGCTGATCTGGGTGGACGACAAGGAAAAACACTTCGACGGCAATCTCGACGCCCGCCGCTCCGGATCGCGGCTGCTTTTGACGAACTGGCGCGAACCGCTCGAGGATCCGATGAACCGCCTCGTCAAACGCAGCGTCGACGTTTTCCTCTCGGGGTTGGTCACCCTCACCGTGCTGCCTGCTCTTTGCCTCTTCGCCAAGACATTGCAACTGATCCACTCGCCCGGCCCCCTCTTCTACAAACAGAAGCGCACCGGGCGAGACGGGGAGGTCTTCGAGGTGCTGAAATTCCGCACCATGCACGTGAACGAGACACCCGGGAGGCAGTCCGTCGCGGGCGACTCCCGCATCTTCCCCGGAGGCGATTTCCTGCGCCGGAGAAGCCTCGACGAGATGCCGCAATTTTGGAACGTCCTCACCGGCCAGATGAGCGTCGTCGGCCCACGCCCTCACTTCGTCGACCACGACGCGGAGTTCGCCGACCTCGTTGACGACTATTGGGTCCGCCACTTCACGAAGCCGGGCATCACCGGTCTCGCCCAGGTGAAAGGGTGCCGAGGGGAAACCGATACCGCAAGAAAGGTGCGGCATCGCGTTCGCCTCGATCACTTCTACCTGCGCCACTGGTCGCCACTCCTCGATCTCTGCATCCTCTGCGACACCGCCCTCCAGGTCTTGTTCCCGCCGCGCTCCGCCCGCTGATCCGCCCCCCCGTTTTCAGGTTTTCCCAGCGAAATGAAAACGCGTCCAGCCGCACTCGATCCCTCCGAGCTCGTTCTCGTCCACGACTTCCTCATCCAGATGGGCGGAGCCGAAAAAGTGGTCGAAGTGATGGCCAAGGCCTTTCCCGAGGCCCCAATCTACACCAGCGCGACGATGGGTGCGAACCTCTTCCCGGCCTTCCGCTCTCCGCGGGTCGTCAACAGCTGGATGCAGCGCCTCCCAGGGATGCTGAAGATCCACAAGAAGCTTTTCTTCCTCTACCCTCTCGCCTTCCGTTCCCTCAGCCTGCCCGCTGGGAAGCTCGCCTGGATCAGCAGCAGCAGCTTTTCGAAATGGCTCCCCAAACCGCACGGCGCTCGCTTCGTTTGCTACTGCCACACGCCACCCCGCTACTTTTGGAACCCCGACGAATACCTTGAAAAGGAGATCGCGAACCCGCTTCTTCGTTGGTTTGTCAGGATGCTGATGCCCCTCTTCCGCCGGAGCGACCTGCGCCAGAGCCGCAAGATCGACCTCTTCATCGCCAACTCCCGGAACGTGCGCCGACGCATCCGCGAATGCTACGAACGCGACAGCGTCGTCGTCTATCCGCCGGTCGATGTCGAACGCTTTCAAGTGGGCCGGCAGAGTGACGACTTCTACCTCATTGTCTCGCGCCTCGTCGCATACAAACGGATCGATCTCGCCGTGCAGGCCTTCACCAAGCTCGGCAAGCGCCTCGTCATCATCGGCGACGGACCTGACCGCGCCCGCCTCGAAGCCATGGCCGGGCCCACCGTCGAGCTCCTCGGCCGCGCCGACGACGAGGTCGTCACCGAAAAGATGGCGACCTGCCGCGCCTACATCTTCCCCGGCAGCGAGGATTTCGGAATCGTCCCGGTCGAGGCGCAGGCCTGCGGCAAGCCTGTCATCGCCTTCCGAGACGGCGGCGCCCTCGAAACCGTCCTCGAGGGCAAGACCGGGGTCTTCTTCGACCATCCCGCTCCTGATTCCCTGGCCGGAGCGGTGCACGAACTCGAGTCCCGCGAATGGGACCCTCACCGCATCCGCCGCAATGCCGAGCGCTTCTCAACGGAGCGCTTCCTCGAAGAAACGCGCGACCTCCTCGCCCGCATCGCCGAGTCGACGCCATCGTCGGTGCCGGGATAGTGCTGCGGATGCCATCCCTTCCCGAGTGCCACGTCTCATGACCCGAAGGGGTTCCGTTTGACGCGAAGTGAGTCGGGCCGCAACAGGGAGGTCGACCCAATCGTCACTTGCCAAACCTTGAAACTTTGCAAATTTCAAAACTACAAAATCATGGCCACCTCCGCCTGCTGCACCCCTCCCAAAAAACCGTCCGATTTCCGGGCCGCCTCAGCGGTTTTCAAGGCCCTTTCGAATCCGAACCGACTGCTCATCGTCGATGCCCTCGGCTCGGGCGAGCGCTGCGTCGCCGACCTGACCGCTCTCATCGGGCTCGACATGTCCACTGTCTCAAATCACCTCGCCGTCCTTCGCAACGTCGGCATCGTGAAGGACAACCGTCGCGGCACCCAGGTCTTTTATTCGCTGCGCAAGCCCTGCCTCCTCAACCTCTTCTGCTGCCTCGACGAATTCCATGGCGTCGAAGGCTGAACCGGAACCTGACAAGGGAATGGGGACAGGGGAATTCCGATTCAGATTCAGATTCAGATCCAGATTCAGATTCAGATCCAGATCCAGTCCCATCCTAGCGCTCCCCTGGCCCCGTTACCCTGTCCCAAATCTTCCCCATCTCCTGCCATGAGCACCAATTCCCAATCGATGGCATTCTTCGAACGCCATCTCACCCTCTGGGTCGGTCTTTGCATCGTCGCCGGGATCGCCCTCGGCAAGCTCGCACCGGGGCTCGCCGCCTCGCTCGATGGCATGTCTTTGATGGTGAACGGAGCCCCGGTAGTCTCGATCCCGATCGCGATCTGCCTCTTCCTCATGATGTATCCCATCATGGTGAAAATCGACTTCGGCGAAGTCGTCGCGGCGGGTCGCAATCCCCGCCCGGTTCTCCTCACCCTCGTGGTGAACTGGGCAGTCAAACCTTTCACGATGCTGGCGATCGCCACGCTTTTTCTCGGAGGCTGGTTCCGAGACCTCCTTCCCGGTTCCGAAATCGTGAGGGACGGCAGCGAAGTCGAGCTCTACCGATCCTACATCGCCGGTGCGATCCTTCTCGGCATCGCCCCCTGCACCGCGATGGTGCTCGTCTGGGGGCATCTCGCCCGGGGCAACGGAGGCCTCACCCTTGTGATGGTGGCGATCAATTCGCTGACGATGCTCGCACTCTACGGACTGCTCGGCGGGTGGCTCCTCGGAGTGAACCAAATGCCGGTGCCGTGGGAGGCATTGCTCGTTTCAGTCGGGGTATATGTCGCCCTGCCACTTGTCGCCGGTTACTTTTCGCGGGTCTGGATTCTGAAAGTGAAGGGAGCCATGTGGTTCCGCGAAACATTTCTCCAGTGGCTCGCTCCGGTCTCCATTTCGGCCCTGCTTGCGACGCTGGTTTTGCTCTTCAGTTTCAAGGGCGAGACGATCCTCGGGAATCCCCTGACAATTCTCTGGATCGCGATCCCGTTGACGATCCAGACGCTGCTGATTTTCGGGATCACCTACCTCGCGGCAAAGTGGCTGAAACTCACCTACGAGGACGCCGCACCCTCGGCCCTGATCGGAGCCTCAAACCATTTTGAAGTAGCCATCGCCACCGCGGTGATGCTTTTCGGCCTCGGCTCCGGGGCGGCACTCGCCACCGTCGTCGGCGTCCTCATCGAAGTGCCCGTGATGCTCTACCTTGTCCGCGTCTGCCAAAAAACCAGTGGTTGGTTTGTCAGGGCGTCCGACGCCTCTCCCGGTCCTTTTCCAAAATGCCCATGAAACCACTGATTCTCGTCCTCTGCACCGGCAACTCGTGCCGTTCCCACCTTGCCGAAGGTCTCCTCCGCGCCGCTCTCAGCGACGGCTTTGAAGTCGCCAGCGCCGGATCGAATCCCGCGGGTTACGTCCATCCCCTCGCGACCCGCGCGATGGAGGAAATCGGGATCGATCTCTCGGAGCACCGTTCAAAGCATCTCGATGAATTCCTCGATCGCGAGGTCGAGACCGTGATCACCGTCTGCGGCAACGCGGACCAGGCCTGCCCGGTTTTTCCGGGTCAGTTCAACCGGCATCACTGGCCCTTCGACGATCCCGCTCACGCCACCGGCACGGAAGAAGAGCAACTCGCCGTCTTCCGGCGCGTTCGCGACGAGATCGCTCAAGTCTTCGGAGCCTATGCGGCCGGGCGCCTCGACGGGGCACGTTGAAACGCCCCCGCTGCTTCAGGGGGCCCGCCTTCTGATCGATCGTCCACAGCGGCCCCCGACATCGCTTCGGGCCTGCCGGGAATCTTGCAGGTTCGGCTACGCTTCCTCTTCCCGCTCGCGGTCGCGCCGGGTCTTTTTCCGCTGACGGCCGCCCTCGGTAACCGGAACAAAGTCGATGAATCCGCGGCTGCGATCGACGCGGTAGAGACGCACTTTCAGCCGCTGACCCACCCCGATGACGGGGGCACCGGTGCGGCTGCGGAATTCCTCCCGGCCACGGTCGAAGAAATATTCCTCCCAGGGCGGCAGGGTGTCCTTGCGGATGAGGCCTTTCACAAACAGCCCATCCAGCTCGGCGAAGGCACCGATCGCCTTCACTTCGAAGACGGTCGCGTCGAAGACGGTCGTCTCGTCCGACATCGCGACGCCTTCAAGATACTCGATTAGCTTGAGCCGCTGGGTGTCAGTCTCAGCGTCGGCGGCGATACGCTCGGTGCGGGAAATGTGTTCGGCGATCTGACCGATCTCACCCTCGCTCGGGGTCGGATCGGGCCTCTCCGGGGCGGTCGGGGCATGGCGGCGCGAGAGGAGTCGGCGCAGGGCGCGGTGGACGAGGAGATCCGCATAGCGACGGATCGGACTGGTGAAATGGGTGTAATTCACCTTGGCGAGTCCATAGTGACCCACCGGATCCTTCGAATACGCAGCACGCCGCAGGCTCTTGAGCAGGGCAATCTTCAGGCTGTGTTCCTCGAGTTTACCGCGGACCCCGGCGAGCAGCTTCTGGAGCTCGGCCCGGTTCGAGACATCGCCGACGCGATGTCCGAAGGCCCGGGCTTTCTCGGAGAATTCCTGCAACTTGCCCGGATCCGGATCCTCGTGGATGCGGTAGACCGAAGAAACCGGCGCGTTCTTCGTCTCGTAGGCGACCGCCTCGTTCGCGGCGAGCATGAACTCTTCGATGAGCTGATGACTCTCGTCGTATTCGCTCCGTTTGACCCCGACGGCGCGGCCCCGATCATCGAGGACAACGCGGACCTCGGCGAACTCGAGGTCGAGCGCGCCGTTGGCGAAGCGTTTTTTGCGCAACATCGCAGCGAGCCTCCAGGCACGGTGGAGGTGGCCGACGAGTCCGCGCTCTTTTTCCTCGGCAATGGCGGCGATGCCAGCGGCGTCGAGTTTCATCCGGGCGAAGGCCTCCTCATAGCTGTAACGGCGGTGACTGCGGATCACGGCCAAGACGAATCGTGCCGATGTCTGTTTTCCCGCCGCGTCGAATTCGATGATCGCCGCGTGGGTGAGACGCTCGACACCGGGCTTCAGAGAGCAGACACCGTTGCTGAGCTTTTCCGGCAGCATGGGGAGGACGCGGTCGGCGAGGTAGACGCTGTTGCCACGCTTGCGCGCCTCGCGGTCGAGGGCGGTGCCGGGCTTCACATAGTGGGAGACGTCGGCGATGTGGACCGCGAGCTCCCAGGATCCGCCGGGCCTTTCGGTGACACAGATCGCGTCATCGAAGTCCTTCGCATCCTCGGGATCGATCGTGAAGACCTCGCGCTCTCGCCAGTCCTCGCGTCGGCCGATCTCGGCCTCTTCGATCGTCTCGGGAATGGCCTCAGCCTCGCGGAGGACGGCTTCGGGAAAAGTCGTCGGGAGGCCGTAGCGGTGAATGATGGAAAGGATGTCAACGCCGGGGTCGTCCTCGCGCCCGAGCACCTCGCGCATCTCGGCAGTGGGAAGACTGTTCGGACTGTCCCACCCCGTGAATTCGGCCACGACGATGTCACCCTGCTTCGCCTCGGGCAGAAAGCGAAGCAGACGAAACGAGGTCGGCAGACGTCCATCCTCCGGAACAATCGTGGCCCGCGTGCCCTTGCTGTAAAAGCGGCCGACGATGCGGGTGCGCGATCGCTCGATGACCCGCACGACCTTGGCATGCGGCTCGGCATCGGACAGCGTCCCTCCCTTGCCCTTCACCGTCGGTCCCGCGGCGCTGCGGGGCGGCGCCCCGCGATGGTGTTGCGCCTGCTTCTGCCATCGGGGCGGTTCGGGCGTGACGAGGTGGACCTCGACCTTGTCGCCATCGAGGGCCGTCCCGGTGAGACGCCCGGGAACGAAGAGTTTCGGCTTCTCACCAGGCGGGAAGCCGGGGATGACCGCACCGTCCTCGGGCGAAAAGAGCGCGCTCTGGCGCTTGCGATCACGGGAGAACTGGATCGTGCCGATCAGCGTCGGAATTTTTGATCGCACCGACCTGGCGACGAGGCAGTAGCGCGACTTTCGGCCGCATTCGATTTCGCGAGAATTCTCGAGCTCGGCGAGGGCATCGCGGAAGGCAGCCCGCTCCTTCACCCGGATGCGGAGGGCCTTGGCCAACTCGGATTTGTTGAGGGGCTCGTATCTCGGTGAGGAGAGGAGCTCCCGGATGCGGGGAATGAATGAATTCTTCAAAAGAAGGCCCGGATTTTGACGAAAAAGATGGACTAGAAGGGTCGCCTTGTGGTTACTTGATCCTACAACGAATCCCACTAGCAAGGGCTTAAAAAGCCCTTGCCCCTCCTCCACCCCCAAGATGCCCCCAATGATGAAAATGTCACCCTCTATCTCCCGCCTGAGAGCCTTCACCCTGCTGGAGTTGCTGGTGGTCATCGCCATCATTGGAGTGCTCGCCGGCCTCATGTTCCCGGCCACGACCGGAGCCCTGCGGAAGGCGGAGCGGACCCACGGTGAGAACACGGCCTACAATTTGAAGAACGCGATTTCCGCCTATTTCACGGAATATCGGAAGTATCCGGTCGATCCAACGAACAACAACGAAACCGTCGAAATCCGCACGGACCGGGCACTGATGGACATCCTCCTCGGGTCCGACGGCCAGAAGGAGTCCGGTGGATTGAATCCAAGAGGAATCGCCTTCTACACCGACAAGGCCGCCAGACCTGCGGGAGACGGAAAGTTCCGCAAGGGGGTGCGTCTCGAGAGCGATGGAGGTGGAGAACTCTGGGACCCCTATGCCGAGTATTACTACGTGCGCATGGATCTCGACTACAACAACCGCGTTGAAAAACCGATGTGGGACGAGGCCAATGATGCCCAGATGCTCCCCGAGGCCATCCTTGTCTGGAGTGCCGGAAAGGATCAGGACGAGAGCACTGCCAAAGACAACATCAAGACGTGGTGAAGACCGCCTGAAACGCTCAGTTTCTTGAACGTCTTCGGCCCGTTCGGCCCGATCGGCACGTTCAGCCTCTCTTACCCGGAAACCGACCGCCCCCCCCCGAACGCGTTCCCTCAACGGGAGGGCGTTTTGCTTGCCTCACTCGACGATGAAGAAGGGATTGAGAAGATCCTCCTTGTTGTAAAGGAGCGGCATGCCCGTTCCGTGCTGGATCACCTGGCGGCCCGCTTCGATCGCGATGGCGTGGGCCGCGGCGGTATCCCACTCCATCGTGGGGCCGAGGCGCGGATAAACGTCCGCCGATCCCTCGGCGACCAGGCAAAGCTTGAGAGAGCTCCCGGCCGAGTGAAACTCGACCTTCCTTCCCTGAGCCTCCAGCGCGGCCACGAACTCGCGGACGTCATCGGTCAGGTGCGAACGACTTGCGACCACCGTGACATTCTCCTTGGTGGTGTAATGGTCTCCGCCTTCGAGCCGGACAGCAGCCCCACCTCCGGAAGACTTCCACGCCCCGCGGCCCTCGGCGGCCCAGTAGAGACAATCTCCCACCGGCTGATAAACGACCCCGAGCACCGGAGTCCTTCCGCGCACGAGCGCGATGTTCACGGTGAACTCGCCGTTTCGCTTGATGAATTCCTTGGTGCCGTCGAGCGGGTCGACGAGCCAGAAAAATTCCCAGTCCTTGCGCTCGCCATAGGCCACGGTCCGAGTCTCTTCGGAAATGATCGGGATCGCGGGGTTGAGTCGGGCGAGCCCCTCCAGAATCACGGCGTTGGAGCGTCGGTCGGCCTCGGTCAAGGGTGAATCATCCTCCTTGGAATCGACCGCGAATTCGGTCCCATAGACTTCCAGAATGGCGGCCCCGGCGGCACGGGCGATTCGACTAATCTCCTCGAGTTTGATGTGTTCCAGCATGACGGGGGGCATGGAACGCCCTCGGGCGGGGATGTCAACCCCGTTCATCACTGGAGATTCTTCAGCTGTTCGGCGGTCCACTTCACGGCCTGGGCCGCGTCGTTGTCGTCGGGATTACTGGCAATGTAGGTCTGCCACTCGGTCTTGGCGATCTGGAGATGCTCCTTGGCTTCGCCCTTGTCGCCGATTTTCATGGAGGCGAAGCCAGCCATGCCGCGGGTGCGGGCGAGAGTGCGACGGTATTCGGCGACACTCCCTTCGCCACCCGCGATCTCCTCGAGCACCGCGATCGCCTCCTTGAGAGGGGTGCGGGATTCGTCGAATCGGCCGGAGTCCCCCAGCAACTCGGCAAGATGAGCGAGACGCTGGGCGTAGGAAAACTTCACATCGGGGGCAGACGGGCGATGCGCGTCGAGGATGGGCTTCAAGATCGTGATGGCCTTCTGCTCGAGCGCGATCGCATTTTTCACCTTCCCGCCGTCCCGTTGGCCGACGGCGAGCGCTCCGTAGATGTCCGAGAGCGTCTTCAGATAGGTCGACTCGTAGGGATTCGACGCGACGACTCGAGCGAGCACCCCGGCAGCCCCTTCGAGCTTGCTGACATCGTTCGAGAGAAGCCCGACCCTGGCGAGACTGTTTCCCAGCCCCAGCTGATACTCGTCGACCGCCGCATCCAGCCTCACCGCCTGGGCATAGAGGTCGCTCGATTGCTGGTAGGCGTTTTTGGCCGTCTCGAGGTCGCGTCGCGCTTCGAGGACGCGACCCACGAGGGTGAAGGATTTGGCGAGCGCCCCGACGATGCGGTGATTTTCGGGATCGGCTTTCTGCATCTCATTGAGTTTGGCACCCACCGACATGGCGGCATCGCCTGCCGCATCAAGGCGATCCATCGCGAACTCGCACTCGACGATGGCGAGCGAATTCTCATGAATGTGCAGCGCCGCTTCCGCCGCGAGGGAGGGATCGTGGGTGCGCGCCTCCATCCAAAAACGGGAGGACTCCGTGAAATAATGTCGTGCCACGGAAAACTGCGCGGACCGGACCGAGAGCGATCCGAGGGCACTTTTTGAAGTGGCGATGTTCTTGACGAACTCGACGTTTGACGTGCTCGCCTCCTCGAGGAGCGCGGAGTAACGACGCTCGGCTTCCCCGAAGGCGGCCAGCGATTTTCCGAACTCGCCCATCTCGCGATAGATCTGGCCCAGATAAAAGAGTGCGTTGGCCGTCGAAACGATGAAGTCGGGAGCATCACCGTAGGCCTCGACGAGGCGCTCGTAGTGTTTCCTTCCCTCGATGAGAGCTTCGGCCCGCCCTTCCCGAAACTCCGGCACATCGGTGTCCCGGTTTTCGAGGACAAGGCGGAAAAAGCGATCACCGTTGTCCTGGGTCTGCCGAAGAATCTGGCGGGCGAGCTTGGCCTGCCCGAGGAGGTTGTTTTGTGAACCCTCGATGTCATTCAGGACCGACTCGAGCTGTTCCTTCTGCTCTTTTTCACGGGTGAGGTCGCGGCGGAAGGCGGCCGCTTGGCGGTTCACCTTGGCCTGAAGTTCCGCCTGAAACTCCGCGGCCTCGGCGACCACCTGCTTTTTCGCCTGCCTCGCCTCGAGGTAGTAGAAGAGGGAGAAGAAGGTCAGCGGGAGAATCACGATGAGGGCGGCAATCGCGACGACCTGCCACCGCAGGACTGCGTTCGAACGCAACGCATGGAGAAACCCCGCCGGAGAGCACCGCGCCGGGGGAGCCGTTTCCAAGCCCAAACCTTCCAAGAACGAGAGATCCGACTCGACGATGGGAGAGTCCAACAAAGGGACCGAATCCACGGCCCTGAAGTGAGTGCGTGAATCGAGCGCCATGGCGGGCGATTCCTTTGCCGAAGCAACGGACTCGGGGACAGACTCGGGGACAGAAACGACCGATGGCCGGCACCGTCCGATCGCGGCCGCGACTTCCACCATGCTGGCGGGACGAAGCGAGGGCTCGAATTGCAGGCACTGCGTGATCACGGCCCGGAGGGACTCTTCGCGGACGCTCGACGACGCCACAGGCCACTCGACGGCGCGCTCGGCATCGAGATGCTCGAGAAACGCCTCGGTCGTGTCCGACAGAACCCCGAAGGTGATCGCAGCGTGGCTTCCCAGCCATTCCGGCTGCTCCATCGCGAAGCAACGCAGTCGGTCCAACCGAGGCAGATGACCGGTGAGCAGTTGGAAGGCGATGACTCCGAAAGCATAGACGTCCCAGGATTTCCCGCGCCCCTCGTTGAAGTCGCCAACGGCGAGCTGCTCGGGGGCCGCGTAAAAAAGGTGCTCCCCCGACTCGAGATGCTGGAGACCGGCCATGAACACCTCGCCGAAACCCCCGAGGAGCACGTCTTGCCGACCGTCCGAAGTTCCGGAAAGAAAGATTCCCGAGGGCCGCACGCCGCCGTGGAACCAGCCCGAGGCATGCAGCGCGCCGAGGCTACCCGCTAACTGGAAAAGGGCGTCCCCGATTTGCTCCTGACCGAGAACGGCTCCGAGCCGCGCCAGCGAACTGAGCTGCCAAGAGTCCCCTTCGACGTTCTTCCATCCGTGAAACGGGGTCGCGCAGGCACTGAGCGCAAAGGGGCTCTGGAGAACGTAGTCGCGGATTTTATCGACCCCCTTCACCTCGGTCGCCGGATCAGAGAAGGTCTCGAAAAAGGGTCGGAGAAACCAGTCGTTCGTGGCTTGGGCCCTGAAGACCCGCACGATACGGCGCTCGCCACTCTCGTGAAGAGCCACCAACGACCATCCGAAAGGGTCCTCCCCGAGAAGGCCTTCGTATCGATATCCTGGTAGGTCGGGGAACCGCATCTGTTCCCTTCTATACGGCCGGTCGGGCGATTCCTTAACGCAAATCACGGAAGGGAAGGGTCTCACGAAGGCAGGATCGAACCTACGATCCTCTCCCATTCGCTTTCAATCTCCTCGCGCCGAATCGCCGGTTGATTTGCCCGACGACACCAGTAGGCAGAATTACCGAAATCGCCCTCGATCGCATGGAGGAGGCCGTGGATCCAAGATCCCAGAGCCGAAGGGATCTCCTGAGCAATGTCGTGCGCCCGTTCCCAATCGCCCGCCTTCGCGAACCAAAGGGCTTCCAACTCGGGGGAAAGGCTGCCGGGAGGTTTTTCTCCGGATTGGCACGAAGCGCGGAAAGATTCGAAATTCATCGAAGAAATCCTAGGTTCCCGGGCGAAAACCGGCAAGAGGGCATTTTCAACTCGCCAGCCGCCCCCCTCTCGGTGGTTCCGCCCCCTTGGTTCGGGGCCTATTGACGCCGGGTGGAAAATGCGCACAAGCGCTTGTGCGAAGTCCGCGAATCGTGGACACTTGACTTCCTTGCTCTTCCATGGCCGCTTATTTCCTCCGCCGATTGCTTCTGATTCCCCCGACCCTCATCGGGATGACCTTGGCGGTCTTCGCGTTGATCCAGTTTACCCCGGGCGGGCGGCTCGAGATGGCCTTGATGGAAGCCAGGATGAAGGAGGGCGGGCGGGCCACCAATCTGCAATCTTCCGGTCTCACCCCTGGCCAGATCCTCAAACTCGAGGAGCAGTTCGGACACGACAAGCCCTTTCCCATCGCCTACCTCTCTTGGTTGGGAGCGGTCCCGCGCGAGACGAACCGCTCCCGGGCGGAGTTCGCCCCCGAATCGACCGAAACTGCTGTAAAAGTTCCCGGAACGGCCGCAATCATCACGGTGAAGCGACTCCCGAACGACGAGGCGGAGCTCATGGCGACAGAAGGGCTCGATACGAGACCGTGGCGAGCCCGCATTGTCACACCGGAGGAGCAGTTGAGGCGCTGGAAGTTGCGCCATCCCGGGCAGGAGCTCGATACCCCCCAGCCCTATCTCGCGGTGCTCTACCAGCCGAAATTCAGCGGACTACTCCAGGGAAACCTCGGCGACTCGACTCGCTATTCCGAGCCAGTCTGGGAGATGATGAAGCGCCGTTTTCCCATCTCGATCTTCTTCGGAGTGATCTCACTCCTCCTCACCTACGCGATTTGCGTGCCGCTTGGTGTCATCAAAGCGATCAAACACCGGACCGTTCTCGACAACGTCACCTCCATCCTCATCTTCGTCGGGTATGCGATTCCCGGCTTCGTTCTCGGCGTCTTCCTCGTCGTCGTCTTCGCGGCCCGACTGGGCTGGTTCCCTCTTGAGGGGTTTGTGAGCCCGAACTTCTCAGACCTGAACGTCTGGGGCAAGACGAAGGATCTCGCGCATCACGCGTTTCTTCCTCTCGTCTGCTACCTGGTGGGGAGCTTTGCCAGCCTCACGATGTTGGTGAAAAACAATCTCATGGACCAGCTCGCCGCCGACTACGTCCGCACGGCGGTGGCGAAAGGGCTCGATTTCAAGCGCGCCGTCTTCGGTCACGCCCTCCGGAATGCCTTCATCCCCGCGGCGGCGACGATGGGACAAGCCCTCACCCTCGTCGTCGGCGGCAGCTTCCTCATCGAGCGCATCTTTGATATCGACGGTTTCGGCTTGATGGGGTTCAACGCCCTGCTGGAACGCGACTCTTCCATCATCATGGGCACGGTCACGATCGGCGGGCTGCTCCTCATGCTCGGAAACGTGCTCTCCGACCTGATCACCGCACGCCTTGACCCCCGCATCCGCTTCGAATGATCCGCCGTCTCGCCATCGCCAGCCTCGTCGTTGGCTCGCTTTCCGTCATCGGGGAATGGCTCTCGCTCGATCTTCCCTCGGTCTCGTGGTTTTTTGAAATGGGTCCGGTCTTCGGCTGGGTGGGTTCCCTCACGCTCGTCCTCGGCGGAGTCGCCGCCCTTGTTTTCCTGCCGGCCACGGTGAACTGGACGCCAGTGACTCTTCAACGCTTCCGCCGGTTCCGGTCGATCCGCCGAGGCTGGTGGTCGCTTCTCCTTCTTGCCGCCCTCGTCATGCTCGCCCTCCTCGATCACTCACTCGTCGGAAAGCGCGCCCTCATCGTGAAGCACGATGAATCGTGGTATTTCCCCGCCTTCGTGAAGCAGCGTTATCCGGAAAAAACCTTCTCCGGCAAGGGAGAGGCGGAGACCGACTACCGCCAGCTCAAGGAGCGCCTTCGGAAAGAGAAGCTCGGTGGGTTTGTCCTCATGCCGCCGGTGCCATGGGATCCTGTCCTCGACTCGGACGACCGCCAAACCGTGAACCTCGCCCTGCGCGATGGTCTGCTCTACCGCCCGGGCGACGAGAGGCCCTACTCCGGCCGCGCTCTGCGCTATTACACCGGCAGCCCCACCGCAAAGCACAGCGATGCGCGCATCCGACGAGGCCTGCCCGATGGAGAGTGGCTCGGCTACGCGCCCGACGGAGGTCTCGCCTTGCGCGCCACCTACCGCGCCGGAGAGAAAGTGCGCGAGGAGTTCACCGGCGAGATGAGCCCGGGCGCTTTCGCCTCCGCCGCCACGACCGACTGGAACGTCGTCCTCTACCCGGCAATTCCCCCGATGTGGAAGGCGGGACACTATCTCGGCACTGACAGTCGCGGATGGGACGTCCTTGCGCAGATGTATGGCGGCTGGCAGCTGAACCTCAAGGCCGTCCTCATCTACCTGACCCTCACCTACGGTCTGGGGGTCGTCATTGGCACTCTCATGGGATTCTGGGGCGGCTGGTTCGACCTTCTCTTCCAACGCATCATCGAGATCCTCGAGAACCTGCCCTTCCTCTACATCGTCATGATCGTCGTCGGGGTCGTCGGGGTGGCGAACATGAACCTGCCGCTCCTCCTCGGCGTCATCTGCGTCTTTTCCTGGACGGGCCTGACCTACACGATGCGAGCTCTCTCCTACAAGGAAAAGGAGCGGGATTACATCGCGGCAGTGCGTCTTCAGGGGGCCGGAACCTTTCGCATCGTGACGCGTTACCTCGTCCCCAACGTCCTCGCCACACTCGTCACCCTGATTCCATTCAGCGTCGTCGGGATCATCACCTCGCTGACAGCCCTTGCCTTTGTCGGATTCGGCTTGCCGGAGACCTATGCCCAGTGGGGAGTGCTCTTCGACGACGGGCTCAACCACCTCTCCGCGGGATGGATCACGATCTCGATGTTTGCGATCATGGTGATCATTCTCCTTCTCGTCACCTTCGTCGGCGAGGCGCTCCGGGAGGCCTTCGACCCCAAGAAATTCACCACCTACCAGTGAAGCCTGACAAAACCATCCTCTTTGCTCTCGCGTGCCTGTTCCCCCTCCCGGATCCGCTGGCGGCGGGGAATTTTCCGCCCTACGATGGCTCCGCCGAGCGGGACGCTTTTTGGGAGTTTCACAACAACCGGGTCGTCGAACAACTCCGGACAGAGGAAGGGCGACTCACGGAACAACTCGCGAAGGAAACCTCGAACGCAGCCAAAGGCGCCCTTCAGACCTCACTCGCGGGTGTGCGGGAGCGCCTCGCGAAACCGGAATTCTTCACCTTTGCAACCATTGTCGACCTACCTCCGGGACTCGTCTGGGAAAACGGCTTGGGCGAACCCGAGATCGGCGATCCGCAGGCGAAGAAAGGCGGCACTTTCAACAGCTACATCCCGTCCTTCCCACCGACGGTCCGTGTTCTCGGAGAGAACGCAAACAATGCCTTCCGCGGTTACCACTACGACGACATCGAGATGGGGCTCGTCGGGCTCCACCCCGAGACCGGAGCCGTGATCCCAGCCCTCGCGAAAGAGTGGGCCGTCTCGCCCGACAGTCGCACCGTCTACTACCGGATCGATCCTGAGGCCAGATACTCCGACGGCGTCTCCGTGGAAACCGACGACTGGTTCAACACCTTTTACATGCAGTTGTCAGAGTATCCGCAGAACCCCTTTGGCAACGAGTGGTATTCCTCACAATACACCAACATTACCCGCTATGATTCCCTGACCCTCTCCGTCACGCTCGCCGAACCGAAAGCGCTCGCCCCCTACTGGACGAGCCTGACGCCGATGCCGCGGCATTTCTACAAGGAATTCGGTCCCGACTTCGAAAACCGCTACCAGTGGCGTTCGAGGCCCACCACCGGAGCCTATGCCATCCTCGAGGACGATCTCAAGTTCGGCCGCAGCGTCACCCTCACGCGGGTCAAGAACTGGTGGGCGAGAGAGAAACAATTCAACCGCCATCGCTTCAATCCCGACCGAATCATCTACCGCGTCGTCCGCCTGCCCGAGAAAGCGCTCGAACTCTTTTTCCAAGGCAGCCTCGATACGTTTCTCGTGGGGGATCCCACCCACTGGTATGAGCGGATCGAAATCCCACAGGTGCACGATGGCTATATCCGCAAGGCAAAATTCTACAACGTCTGGCCGACTTCCTCGGCCGGCCTTTACCTCAACACTGCGGTCGCTCCCCTTGACGACCGCGACGTCCGCATCGGCGTAGGCCATGCCATGAACTACCAAAAGGTGATCGACTTCGACCTGCGGGGCGATTACCGGAGGCTCAACGCCTTTTCCGAGGGCTATCCGCTCCTCGGCAACCCGCCCATCACCGCGAGGGAGTTCTCACCCGACAAGGCCCGGGCCGCCTTTGCCTCGGCGGGATACACCCAAGCCGGGCCGGACGGAGTCCTCGTCAACCAAAAAGGCGATCGCCTCAGTCTCACGATCACTCATCGCAAAGCCCCCGTGATCGACAAATACATGGCCCGACTCCGAGAGGAAGCGCTCAAATGTGGCCTCGAAGTGAGGCTCGAAAGCATGGACGGATCCGCCGCTTTCCAGAAGGCAAGCCAGAAGCAACACCAAGCCGTCCAGGTGGCCTGGGGCACGACACCGCCTTTCCCCGACCACTTCCAGCACTTTCACAGCAAGGACGCCTTTCTCGAGGACGGCAAGACGCCCCGCCCCAACACGAACAATCTCACCAGCTTTTCCGATCCGCGCATGGACGCCCTTTGTGAAGCGCAGCGGAAGGCCACCACCGTCGACGAATACAAGCGCACCGTCTTCCAAGCCGACCAGATCGTGCACGAGGAAGCGATCTGGGTGCCCGGTTTCGACCAGAACTTCTATTGGGTCGCCTCGTGGCGCTGGATCCAGTGGCCGCCGGGATTCAACGTTTCCGTAAGCCAGGATCCCTATCAAAACCATGTTCTCTGGATCGACGAAGCCGCCAAAGCCGAGACTCTCGAGGCAATGCGATCGGGCAAGACCTACCCCGAGTCGGACGAAGTCTTTGACCAGAATCTGAAAACCCTCTCCTCGGACGGAGGAGACCCGCAATGAACGCGTCCCCGATCCCTCTGCCAAGCCATCCGGACTCGCCGCCCCTCCTCGAAGTTCGCGACCTGCGGGTCGGTTTCCAGACCGATCACGGACTCCTCGTGGCCGTCGACGAAGTCGATCTCACCCTCGGGAGGGGAAAGACGCTCGGACTCGTCGGCGAATCCGGCTGCGGCAAGAGTGTGACTGCCAGAGCGATCATGCGGCTGCTCGAGCAACCCTCGGGCCAGGTGCTCAAGGGCCAGGTAAAACTCGAGGGACGCGACCTCCTCCCGCTTCCGCTGGAAGCAATGGGAAAGGTCCGCGGCAAGGAAATCGCGATGATCTTCCAAGAGCCGATGACGGCGCTGAATCCAGTCCATCGCGTCGGACGCCAAATCGTGGAAAATCTCCTCCTGCACGAGGATCTCACTCCCGCATCCGCCTTGAAACGCGCGGTCGAGCTGATGGAGTGGGTTGGCATCCCCGCGCCCGATCTCCGCGTCAACGATTATCCCCACCAGCTGAGCGGCGGGATGCGTCAGCGCGTCATGATCGCCATGGCGATCTCCTGCAACCCCAAAATCCTCATCGCCGACGAGCCGACCACGGCCCTCGATGTCACCGTTCAGGCGCAAATTCTCGAGCTCATCAAGCGTCTCCAGAAAGAGACCGCCATGGCCGTGATCCTCATCACGCACGATCTCGCCGTCGTGGCTGAGACCTGTGATGACCTCGCCGTGATGTATGCGGGACGCCTCGTCGAGCGGGGTCCGGTCGATTCCGTTTTCCGTTCGCCTCTCCATCCCTACACCAAAGGTCTCCTCGAGTGTCTCCCCAAGCTCGATCACCCGCCCAAAACCATGCTGCCGATCATTCCCGGCATGGTTCCCGGCCTGCGGGACCTCCCGTCCGGCTGCCGCTTCGCGACACGCTGCCCCAACACCCACGGCGACGAGGTCTTGAAGACACGACAACCGTGGCAGGAATGCGGCGGCGGTCACGCCGTCGAGGCCTGCGCCTGTTTTGCCTCCACGCTTTGATTTTCCCATGGCCCTGCTCACTGTAGACAACTTGAAGATGCATTATCCGGTCCGGGGAGGCGTCTTTCATCGAACCAAGGCGGTTTGCAAGGCAGTCGATGGCATCGGCTTCACGCTCGAAGCCGGGGAAACCCTCGGGCTCGTCGGCGAAAGCGGCTGCGGCAAGTCGACCGTGGCGAAGTCAGTGGTGCGGCTGCTCAAACCAACCGAGGGAAGCATCGTCTTCGAGGGAAACGACATCACTCGCTCCGGAACGCGTGAGCTGCGCACCTTCCGGCGCGAGATGCAGATGGTCTTCCAGGATCCGACCGAGTCGCTCAACCCGCGGCAAACCGTCGGGCAGATCCTCGAGGAGCCATTCATCATCCAAAAGATCGGCACCCGCGCCGAACGCACCGAAAGCGCCGCGGAGCTGCTGCGCCGGGTCGGGCTCCCTGCCGACGCCTTGGGGCGCTATCCCTTTGAATTCTCCGGCGGCCAACGCCAGCGCATCGGCATCGCCCGGGCCCTCGCCTTGAAGCCCCGTCTCATCGTCTGCGACGAGCCCGTCTCGGCTCTCGACGTCTCGGTTCAGGCACAGGTGCTGAACCTCCTCCTCGAACTCCAGCAGCAGGATCAACTCGCCTACCTGTTCATCGCCCACGACCTCAGCGTGGTGCAACACATGAGCGATCGCGTCGCCGTGATGTATCTCGGCAAGATCGTGGAGGTCGCCCCGGCGACAGCGCTTTACCGCCATCCGCGACACGCTTACACGAGGGCCCTCCTCGAGGCGATCCCGCAGGTCGACCTCTCGCGCAAACGCGAACGCAAGCTCCTCAAGGGCGACGTTCCCAGCCCTATCAATCCTCCCACAGGCTGTGCCTTCGGTCACCGGATGCGACATCCCAAGTGGGAGGAAAGCCTCTCGACGGACCTCGCCCTGCGCGAGGTCTCGCCCGGTCACTGGGTGCAGCCCTGTCCCTGTTGCACGGAGTGAACCAGTCCTGTCGGGCCAGCCGTTCTACCGCATCTCTCCCTGGGCCGCATCTGCCGGAAACCTCACCGTCCCCCGTCCCCCCGGTCCGAATGCTGACCGGTCAGGCAAGCGGGTGGGAACCCGGAACCGCTTCCGGCAGGATGCGACGGGTCTGGGAAAAGGGATCGATCGGACGCGTTTCGGTGCCGGTTTCCTCTGTTTCAAAAAATGGCGGCACCCGGCCCGTGACGATACGGAGGCCGCCAGCCTCGCCCGGTGGATGATGGTGATGCGGGCGCTGCCCGGCGCGAGCCGCAGCCGCCAGGGGATCCACGGACAGGAGCCCGCCCTGGGGCATCGCTCGACGCAAGAGTCCCACTGTTCCAACCACCCGCCCCGAAGCGTCGATAAAGGGCTCGACGATGACGTTGAATCCCTCGGTGCCATTGACGAGCTCGGTCTGGAAACTCATCCCCGCAAGCGTGTCACTGCAATCGATTCCGCGCAGAACCTCGGGCAGGAGGGTGTCGTGACGACGACCAAACACCTCGCCAACGAGATCCTCGCTCGCGGCACCCAGTTCGGGCCAGAGACTCCCGTAGACTCTGGTGATGCGCAGCTCGGCATTGGTGCGCCAGGCGGCTACGGGCAGGCCCCGGAAAAAAGGAGCCTGTCCCTCCGCGAGATCTGATCGTGGGTTTCGGCGAACCTCCGGCACCTCGCGACCGATCAGGTAATAATGGTAGTTGCCCCTCCTGTCCCGGCATCGGACCACCCGCAAGTCGAAAAAACGGACTCCCCGGATCGTCAGAAGCGGCGCCTGCAGCCGCATGCCCGCCGCGTGCCCCTTTCTCCACTTGCGAAAGGCATCGATGAGGCTCGCGCGTTCGTTTTCGGGAAAAAAGGATCCGAGCCCCATTCCCCGATAAGACCCGGAAGCGTGCCCGATCACCTTCAGAAACGCGCGATTGTGATGAACGATCTTCAGGGATTCACTGCAGATCAGGATCATGTCGCTGGCGATTCGGAGCAGCGGCCCTCCCCAGCGCTTCTCGGGATCGTTTTGGAAAAGCCCCACCAGTTCTGAAATCCAGCGAGCCACTCCCCTCTCTGGAAGAGGCAGGCACTCGGGAGGGTCCTCCGAAAAAGACGGGAAATCGGGTCTCATGATGGTGATGGCCTAAATTATGGTAATTATAAAAAATATAATTACAAATCTAATTTTTGCCGAACTCGATTCCACCTCACCGCAAACACGTGCCCTTGTTCCAACCGATCGGGTTCAATCGGCTCAAAATCACCGCTTCTTCAGCGACTTGCGCCGCGTTTTGCCACTTCTTTGGCAATCGAAGCCATTGTTTTGGGCATGGTTTTTTTCATCCCGGCTTTGACGATCACCTGCGGGGCAAAGAACCCGGCATCGATGTGCAACGAATAGACCACCAGGAAGCAGTCGGACTTTTCGCTCTCAAAAATCCACCAAGCGCCGATGACGTCGCTCAGTTCCCCCCCGGCACAGGTGAAGGTGGCACGGGTCATTGGGGTGAGTTCGTGGAGAAGGCGATAGCGATAAGCTCCCTTGGGGCCGCCGACGTGGGTGCGCTGCTCCACGAGGATCCGATTCCCCTCCCGTTGCAGCACTCTCGATTCGAGGACTCCCTCCAAAAATTCGGAGGCGTGATCCTTGTCGTTGATGACTTCCCAGATGGTTTCACGGCTCCCTTCGATGAGCCTGGCCGTCGTCACGAACCGGGGGTCGGGCTCTCCGGTCTCGTCCGGTCGCCGTTCGAGAACGAGGCAGTGCCCCTCGTCAAGTCGTCGCGCATCCATCTCGTCGAACACCGGTAGCCGATCCGCTGAAGCCCCGGAGAGGGGCAAAACGACCAGACAAAGAACGGCAATCAATCCAGCTCGCATCGAAACAAGGCACCATCCTCGCGCATCTCGCGACTTTTGCCCTCCTTTTCCGTCTCAACGCCCGATTCCACTGGCATCCGCCGAAGCTGCCGCCTACCCTGCCGGACGACCCTGCCGAAGCACCCGGCCCCATGGATAAAGCACCGCTCGTTTCCTCCCTCAATGCCGAGCTCCGCCATCGTTACGACCGGGCTATTTCCGCCCTCACCGGCGCCCGTGAGGCCGCCACCGGGGCCGACACGAAAGCCGAGAACAAATACGATACCCGTGGGCTTGAGGCTTCCTACCTCGCCGCCGGGCAGGCCGAGCAGGCTGACGAACTCTCTCGAGCCCTCCACGCCGTCGAGACCTTCGAATTTGCCGACTTCGACCTCGACGCGCCCATCGCCCTTGGCGCTCTCGTGGAAACCGAACAAGAGGATGAAATCCGCCATTACCTCCTCGCTCCGGCCGGAGGCGGCATCGTTCTTGAAACCGATCAGGGGGAACCGGTGACCGTTCTCGGCCCCGCCTCTCCGCTCGCCACAAAACTGATCGGCCAAATTGCCGGCTCGATCCTCCACGATCCCGAGATCCTCATTCTCGAGGTCTTTTAACCACTCTTCGCGATCAGTTCAGCCAGAGATCGTCCGGCTCATCGGCGACCAGCTTGTGCCATGGGCTCAGCTCGCGAACGAGGTCTTTCCAAAGCCTCTCGGCATTGGCCGCATCGATCACGGAACGCCCGGGCCGGTGCAAGACCCACGCCTTTTGTTCGAACTCATCCTCGAGTTGTCCCTCGGACCATCCCGAGTAACCAACGAAGGCGCGGATCTGGAAGCCCTCCATCTGATGCATCACCGCCTCCTGCGCCGAGAGGTGGGTCGCAAATTGCAGGGTCGCGTCTGCCTCGGACCACCCGAGAGCGGAAAACGTGAGGTGCTCGGTGCTGACCGGCCCGCCCACGAAAACCGGAATCCCGGCAAGCTGCCGCCGCACTTCCCCCGGGAGAACCTCGCCGCTGAGGAGATCACCGACTCGCTTTCCCATGGGACGGTTGAGGATGTAGCCGAAAGCTCCGCTTTCCCGGCTATGCTCCGTGAGGAGGAGAACGCTGCGGGAGAAAGACGGTTCCCTAAGACTCGGGTCGGCCAGGATCAGGCTGCCTTTGAGAGAGTTTGCTGCTGGACCGTCTTTTCCCATGCGGGAGGCCGGACGAATCGTCCGCCATTTCGATGAATTCATCCTCGGGCAAAAGTTGCGCGTTGGCAACCGTGAAGCGACGGTGTCCAGTCTCATTCCCATGAAGGATCTCACCGCCGCTCTCCACCAGGGAGAACTTTCACCCAATCATCTCGCGGCTGCTGCCGCCGCCCTGCTCGACGAGGCCGTCGCCGCCGCGGAAAAAGCCTCGTTCCTCTCCGCGCTCGCGGATCGCGGGGAGACCCCAGGCGAGATCGCGGCCTTCGCGCAAGCCTTCCTTGAGCGAGCCGTCGTTCCCACGATCAACCAAACTGCCATCGACAAGCCACTCCTTGACGTCTGCGGCACGGGCGGCGACAAGCTGAATCTCTTCAACGTCTCCACCACCGCCGTCTTTCTCCTCGCCGCCTCCGGCGTCGCGGTCGTGAAGCACGGCAACCGGGGCATCACCTCGAAGAGCGGCGGGGCCGACGCCCTCGAAGCCCTCGGCATCCGCATCGACCTGCCCCCCGAAGAATTCGGACGCTGCCTCGGCGAGGTCGGGGCCGGTTTCCTCTTCGCCCCGCTTTACCATCCCGCTTTCAAAGCCGTCGCGCCGGCGCGCAAATTGCTCGGCGAGCAAGGCAAACGCACCGTGTTCAATCTTCTCGGTCCGCTTCTCAATCCGGCGCGTCCAACCCACCAACTCATCGGCGTCTTTGACCCCGCCATCGCCCCCGTGTTCGCGGAGATTCTTCCGACGCTGGGACGCAAAAACGCCTGGGTCGTCCACGGCTCCACCGAGACGGGGGCCGGAATGGACGAACTCTCCTCGATCGGTCCGACCCGCGTCTGGAAAACGGCGACTCCCCACCCGCTCGAGTCTGTCGTCGACCCCGCTTCCCTCGGGCTCGCTCCTGCGACGATCAGCGACCTGCAAGGCGGCGACGCCAGGGAAAACGCGGCCCTGATCCTCGCCATCCTCGATGGCCGGGAGCGGGGTCCGAAGCGCGATATCGTTGTCCTCAACGCCGCCGCCGGACTCGTCATCACCGGACTCACGCCCGACCTCGCCGCCGGAATCACCCTCGCGAAGGAAACCCTAGACTCCGGGGCTGCCCGAGAAGTGCTGGATCGCTGGAAACAATTCGCCTGATCTCCCATGTCGAAGCGGGCCCTCCTCACGATCGCCCTTGCGGCCTTCCTCCTGCCTTTCATCTTTGGTGCCGGACTGATCGTCGCTTTTCCCGACTGGCGTCCCTTCGGCCGTCACGCGTTCACCGAAACCATCCCGACAGAGCGTCCAGCGCGGCTCGATCGCCGCCTCGTTGAGCGATACGCCGACAAGCCCATCAGCGAAGCGATCGCCGCAGCGAAAGCCGCGCACGAGGCCACGCTGAAGAAAGATCCCTCGGTCGTCCCCGCTCCGGAAAATCCGGCTCCGGCCCTGCTGGCGATGCTTCCCGACGCCCCCTTACCCTTTCCGGCCGGCGCGCCCCCCCTCGACGAGGAGGCCTTGAAAGCCTTCCTTGCGACCGAAAACCCGACGCCCAAGGAAGCCTCCCCGCCCCCGCCCGGGCAATGGGAATTTCATCTCGCGCAAGCCGCTCTTGGGGCAAAACCCACTGATATTCCCGCGGCAATCCGCCTCAAGACCCACCCTGCTCCGGAGAACGACACCTATCCGGTGCGCCTCCTCCGCCGCGATGCCGAGCTCGAGGCCCCGCTCGCCCTTGGCAACTTTGACGGCGAGTCCGGTTCCGAGATCATCGCCAACGGAGGCACTTCGCTCTACCGGATCGAAAGCGGAGGACGGCTCGTCGCCCTCGACGGACTCTCCTCGCATGAACCGGGCGACGGGCTCCACCCCGGCGACTTCGACAACGATGGCGACCTCGATCTTTACGTCTCGCGCCGGCGAGGACTCCCCGATTCCCTGCTCCGCAACGACGGCAAAGGGACTTTTACGGACGACACCCTTGCCCTCGGGCTCCTCGCCTTCCGCGACACCACGGCCGTCTCGTGGATCGACTACGATCAGGATGGTCGCCTCGACCTCCTCGTCGGCAGCCGCGACCAACCCCTCGAGCTGTATCGCCAGAACGATACCGGCACCTTTCAAGGAGTCGCCTGGGATCTGAAACTCTGGGTGCCGCGCGGCGTTCAACACCTGTCCGTCGCCGATGTGAATGAAGATGGATTTCCCGACCTTTTCCTCGCCCGCGATACCGGAAAAAACCAACTCCTCCTCTCACACGCGTCCGCAAACGGGAACGAGTGGCGTTTTGAAGCCGCCCCCGGCACCTTCGGCTTCCCTGCCGATGCCCCGGTCTCCGCCGCGCTCTTCTGCGACATCGACAACGACGCCCGCCCCGATCTGCTCCTCGCGTCGCGCTCGAGCGAGCCGGCCGCGGGTTCCCTGCGGCTCTACCACAACGACCGGAGCGGCGGGTTCAGCGACGTCACCGAAACCTCGGGCCTGAGGCAGGAAGGAGCCGTTCTTTCCCTTGGCGCAGCGGACCTCGACCTCGACGGCTACGACGAAATCCTTCTCGGTATGCCCGCCCTTTCCCCGGACCAGGTCTTTGCGAATCAAGGCGGAATCGCCTTCCGCCCTGTCACCACCGTCGTCCGAGGCGGCTATCTCGATGCGACCGTCGCTTGGCTCACCTCCGATCTCGAAGGGAACGGCTCCGCCGATCTTCTCGCCGTGACGGGAGACGGCACCGTTCGCTGGCTCGAGGCCACCGGATCGCACGGGGCTTGGGTGCGCCTCGAGTTGCCGGGCCGGCGAGAAGGAACCCGCCTCGGCGTCACCGCCCGCGATCGCGACTGGGTCGCCCAAACCTTCCACCGCCGTCTCGGTGCCGAGCCCACCCTCACCATCGGACTCGCTGGAGGGGAATCAATTGAGCGACTCGAAATTTCCTCCGCCGCCGGCACCCTGGGGATCCAAACCCTCACGGGTCTGGCCACCGGCGAGCTCCACGTCATTCCCCTGCCGAAGTCACCGGTCCCCCGCCCCGTCGAACCCGCGACCACCTCAGAGGAGTCGGTGGAAACGGTCACGGCTCCGGAAAAGTAGACTCCCCTGCGATTTTCCCTCTTCCACCGCTCTGCCGGGTTTGAATTTCCGGAAAACGTGTGTAAAAAGCCCTGATCGGCCGCTTTCTTTCCTCCCGCGCTTGTCGGAGCGGCGAAACCGCTCCATCATTCGCCGACGTGGCGGCTTCCGACCCACGATCCCCGCCCAACCATGATCACACCCGTCCAAAAAGACGACGACTTCCTCACCGACTTCCGGGAGGCGGACAAAGTCAGCGGTGCCATCCACGTCTGGTGGCTGGGTCAAAGCGGCTTCCTGCTGAAGTGGGCGGGTCACGGATTGCTCATCGATCCCTATCTTTCGGACTCGATCAGCCGCAAAACCGAAGGCACTGCGACCGCCCTCAATCGAATCTCGGAGCGGGTCGTCGATCCCCTCCAACTCACCGGAGTCGAAGTCGTCGTCTGCACCAGCACTGAACCCGATCGCATCGATCCCGAAACGATCCTGCCCCTGCGGGCCGCCAACCCGACTCTCAAGCTGGTCGTCCCGGCCGGAGCCGCCGCCGAGGCGGACGCGATCCTCGGCGCTGCGGCGCCGCCGCTGATCTCGGTCAATGCCGGCAGCTACGTGAAGCACGGAGCCTTCGACTTCCACGGCATCAATGCCGCCAATCCAAAGATCCGCCACGACGAACGCGGCAACTCCAAGGACCTGGGCTTTGTTATTCTTTTTGGCCCCTTCGCCATTTTCCACAGCGGAGAGACAGTCTGGCACACCCACCTCGTGAAGGAAGTTCGCCGCTGGTCCGTGAACCTCGCCTTTCTCCCCATCAACGGTGTCGACGGCAACACGCCCCACCGCTCCAGCATGAACGGGTTCGAGGCCGCCGCCTTCGCCAAAGCCGTCAGCGCCAGCCTTGCCGTCCCATGCCACTACGATCTTTTCGATCGCAACAACGCCACGCCCGAAGAATTCTCCTCCTGCTGCGAACGACTCGGCCAACGGTTCCGTCTTCTCAAGATCGGACAGCGCCTCACCATGGGCCCAATCACCGATCCGAGCGCTGGCAAGGCGCTGCCGAGCGAACCCTACCAGAGCGACTGGCAACTCGGTTATTAAGAGCCGCCGCCCCCACTCCCGGGCGCGGTGCGTGGAAAAGAAAATCGCCCGGAAGGCCTTAAATCACTTGCGGGGAGGCTTGATATTCAATAAATCTAAAGGAATGCATCGAGTCCGAGCATTTTGTGTTGCTTTTTTTTGAACAGATCTTACAACCCGATCACTCAATCGTGCCACGAGTTGGCTGGAATTTGGAGGCGACAATCATCCGGCTTAGATGCTACAAACCACAGACCAGACCCTGCCGCGACCTGCGGCTCCGGGATCTGAGAATGCCGGCCCCAATCCCATCCCGACACCTGACCGCTGCGAGACTTGACCCCAAAAACTTAGGAAAGCCGGAATAAATCCTGCTCCTTCCCTCCGTTGACGCGTCATCCTTTCACGGCGGCAATTACCCTAACACCCGATTTTTTACTATGGCTAATTTGGAAATGGATGGCGGGATCAAGATCTACCTGCGGGAGATCGGGAAAACGCCACTGCTCTCCCGCGAAGAGGAAGTGGAACTCGCCGACCGAATCAAAAAAGGCGACAAGGAAGCCCGTGCCCACATGATCAAGGCGAACCTGCGCCTCGTCGTGAAAATCGCGCAAGACTACGCGAACTACGGCCTGCCCCTGCTGGATCTCATCTCGGAGGGCAACATCGGCCTAATGAAGGCCGTCGAGCGGTTCGATCCGAACAAGGGTGGCAAGCTATCGACCTATGCCGCCTGGTGGATCAAGCAATCGATCAAGCGGGCCCTCGCGAATCAGAGCAAGACGATCCGTCTGCCCGTCCACATGGTCGACAAGATCTCGAAGATGCGCCGTGTCGCCATGGTCCTCAGCGAGGAACTCGGGCGAGAGCCCACCGACGAAGAACTCGCCGAAGAGATCGGGATCGACCGCGCCAAACTTTCGCATCTGAAGAGCGCCGCTCTTCGCCCTGCCTCGCTCGACGCGCCCATCAGCGACGACGACACGACGGAATTCGGCGAGATCATCGGCGACGAGAAGGCCCAGAACCCCCTCGAACTCCTCAGTCACAAGAACATGCACATGCAGCTCGACGACCTCCTTGAGGTCCTCGACGAGCGCGAGCGCAAGATCATCGATGCCCGTTTTGGCCTCGCCGGCCAAAAACCCAAAACCCTCGAGGAGGTGGGCCAGGAGTTCGGGGTCACCCGCGAGCGCATCCGCCAGCTGCAGAACATCGCCCTGAAAAAGCTGCGTCGCGCCCTCCAGAAGAAGGAAGACCCGGGGCCGCGCCCGCTCCGCAAAGGAGGCGAGGACATCGAAGACGACTTTTTCCGCGACGACGACGTGATCGAACTGTGAAAGGCCAGACGAGCGGGCCTCGTCCGCGGCTTGCTTCAATTTGGCTTTGCCTTGCCTTTGCCTTTCCCCTTGGCCTTCACCGGCGACAGGGCTTTGACCATTGCGACCTCGACATCGTTCTTCAGCATCTCGCCAGGAGTCGTCCGACCGCGCGCGATCGCTTCCCCCATCATCCCCTTCATCTTCGCGACACGGTCGGGATGTTCCGCGACCAGGTTGGCCTTTTCACCCGGATCGGTCGCGAGATCATAGAGCTGGAACTCCGGCATCCCCGAGGTGTCGTCGGCGCCGGGCTTTGGAAAACTCCATCCTCCCGACCCGGGGCAAAGCAGCAGCTTCCACCGCCCCTCTCGGATCGCGAAACTGCCATTGATCGACTGGCTCACGATGCTGCCGCGCGCGCCCGGCCCCTCTCCGGTCAGGACCGGCAGGAAACTGAAGCTATCCTCGCCCGCACCGGAGGGCAGGGCCTCTCCTAACAGATCCGCCATTGTCGCGAGCAAGTCGATCTGGCCGACGAGCTGATCCGAGACCCCGCCGGCCCCAACTCGAGCGGGCCAACGCACGAGGAAGGGCACGCGATGGCCGCCCTCGTAGGCGTCGGCCTTGTGGCCGCGGTAGAGGTGGCTGGGGTGATGACCAGCGGCAACAAGTTCCCCGATGTTCGCCTGCGGTGAGCAGCCATTGTCCGAGGTGAAGACGACGATCGTGTTCTCCGCGAGGCCGTTCGTCTCGAGCGCCCGGGTCACGATCCCCATGTCGCGATCGACCTGCAGGACGAAGTCGGCGTAGGCGTTGATCCCGCTCTTGCCTTGGAATTCCGGTGTCGGCACGATGGGCGTATGCGGCGAGGCGAGCGGCACATAGGCGAAGAACGGCTTGCCGGCCTTCGCGTCCGCGGCGCGCTCGCCGATGTATTCGACGAGACGACGCGTGATCCCGGGCTGCACCTCGACCGCCTCGAATTCCGGACCCGCCGGCCCCTTGCGAAGCCAGGTCTTTTCCGCGGTCGCCTCCTCGGTGGGGAGGCGGTCTCGGATCCATACGAAGGGAAACATGTCGAGCGAGGCACTGATGCCGTAATAGTGATCGAAGCCACGATCGACCGGACCGTTCTGGATCGGTGCCGTGTAATCGACGAGGCTGATGTCTTTGAAAGGTTTGCCAAAATCGCCCCCGTCATCCGCGACCGCTCCCCCCTTCAGCGGCCACTCCATCCCGAGATGCCATTTGCCGATGCAGGCCGTGTGGTAGCCCTGTGCCTGAAGGTAACTCGCGAGCGTCGTGCGCCCCTCGGCAATCAGTGGCAGGGAAAAACCGCCGAGGACGCCGCTCTGGAGCTTCGTCCGCCAATGATACCGTCCCGTCAGGAGTGAATAGCGTGTCGGCGTGCAGACGCCCGAGGAGGTGTGGGCGTCGGTGAAACGCATCCCCTCGGTGGCGATGCGATCGATGTTCGGCGTTGCGATCTTGGAGTCGGGATTGTTGCAGCTGACATCGCCGTAGCCGAGGTCGTCAGCAAGAATGACGATGACGTTCGGTTGGTTGGCGGCCGAGGCGGAGAGCCAACCACAGAGGGCACCGAGGAACACGAAGAGAAGACGGGGGTTCATGGGGTGGGGATGACTAAAGAAACTCTCATCAATTCGCGACTCGAACGCTTACTCATTTGCGGAAATTTGCGGGTATTTTTGTTGAAATCCTCGCGAAAGATCCGCGGCCATCCGCTTCCTGGAAGCGCCTCCGCACTCGGCTGCGTTTTCGGTTCTCTTGAACGCGGATGGAAACGGATTTCCGCAGAGGTTCGCAGATGCGTTCCTTCTGAACGTGCCCGTCGAAGCCCTCTACCTTTTGACTTTCAATTTTTACTCCTCAGGGTTTGAAGAGGTTTGGCGCCCACATCGCTCCCTCGCTCACCGGAGGCGTCACGCCGCCCTTCGGAAACGTTTTCTTTGCGGCCTCCTGAAGGGTCTTGCTCAGGTCCGCAACGGTCGCGGCGTGTTCGGGCTTTTTGGCGAGGTTGACGAGTTCACCGGGGTCGCTCTCGTGATCGTAGAGCTCGGCACCCTCCTTGCCTTCGTCCCATTCCGTGTAGCGCCAGCGATCCGTGCGCAGGCTGTAGCCGAAGAAGCGCTTCGCGACTCCTCCCTTCGCCGCAGCCGCCTTCGGCTTCAAGCCACCACCGCGGGCCACCTGCGTCAGAGCCCACCCGCGACCTTTCGCCGAGGGGTCCACCAGCAACGGCACGAGGGACTGGCCCTGCAGGTTCTCTGGAGCCTTCACCCCGGCAAGATCCGTCAGGGTGGGGTAAAGATCGACCTGACTGACCGGTTCGTTCACGACGACACCCTTGGATTTCCCCGGAGCGACGATCAGCAGCGGCACCCGTGCGCTGCCCTCAAAGAGACTCTGCTTCTGATAGAGCCCGTGCTCCCCCATGTGGTAACCGTGGTCGCTCGTGAAGACGATCACCGTCTTTTCGGCCAGTCCGAGCCGATCGAGAGCCGCAACGACGCGTCCGACTTGAGTATCGAGAAAACTGATGCTCGCGTAGTAGGCCTGGGCGCACTGGCGGTGGAGTTCGTCGGTGAGTTGGTCCTGCTCCTTCTTGTAGCTGCCCAGCGCCGCCTCCGGCAAATCGTCCGGGTTATCGGCGAGTTTTTGATGGGGACGCATCGCCTCCTTCGGATAATAGTCGAAATACGGCTTCGCCGGCGCGACGTAGGGCGTGTGAGGCCGGTAAAATCCGACCGCGAGAAAGAAGGGCCGGTCCTGCTCCCTCGCACAGCGCTCGAGCACCCATTCCGCATCTTTCGCCAGCATCGCGTCGGTGTGAAACTCGTCGCTCTTAGGCGAGGCATACCAGCTCAAGGTGCCGCCGTATTGACCGGGCGTCAGCGTCACAATGGGACCCTCGTCCGTGCGATCGACACCCGCAGGGTTGAGTTCCAGCTCCCACGAGCCCGGGTCATCGTGGCCGTTCGTCCCGATCGAGTTGGGGACGTTGTAGTGATAGAGTTTCCCGATCCGCCCCGCGAAATAACCATCGAGCCGGAACGCCTGCGGCAGGCTGATGGCCGAGGGAATCGTCTGGCGGAAGATGAGCGAGTTGGTCAGGATGCCCGTGCTGTTCGGATAAAGCCCCGTCAGCATCGAGTTCCGGCTCGGGCCGCAGAGTGGGAAAGAGCAGTAGGCTTTCTCGAACTTCACCCCGCGCGCCGCGAGGGCATCGATATTCGGAGTCTTCGCCTTCTCGTCGCCGTAACAACCAAGGTAGTTGTTGAGATCGTCGGAGATCAGGAACAGCACGTTCGGCCGGTCCGCCGCGGAGGAGAGACCGGTGAAGAGCAACAGCGCGAGAGTGGAGAGGGTTCGGAGCATGGGAAAGCAGGAAGATTTGGTGCCTAGGATAGAGCGGAATGGAACTCCGTGGGAAGCGTGGAGTTTTGGAAAAGGTTGGCCGGTTTTTCCTCAACCAGCTTCCCTGGGCGTCGTGGAAAAATCCCCGGGCAAGCGGGAGCCCACCCGGGGCCTCGCCTCATCACGATGGACGCCCCCGCATCCGATATCCCCAGCCCTTCACTTCCCCTTCCCGACGGCTTTCCACCGCGGCTCCCACTCCGGAAGTGTCGTCCGCGCCGTTTTGAGATAAACGCTGATCTTGGTGGCAATGTCAGGATTACGAGCCGCCACATCGTTTTCCTCGGCGACGTCGTTCTGCTGATCATAAAGCCTCACTGGTGCATCAGGTCCGCCCTGGCGGATGCCTTTCCAGCGGCCTTGGTAAAGCGCGGCCTGTTTGAAGCCTCCCTCGTGAAACTCCCAGTAAAGAAACTCGTGCTGCTTCTGGTCGCCCGGCTTGCCGGTCAGCAGCGGGACGAGACTGATGCCGTCCAGGTTCGCGGGAGTCTCCGCCTTCGCCAATTCGGTGGCCGTGGGGAACCAGTCGGGGAAATAGCCGACATGATCGGAGACGGCGGGCGCTACGGTGCCGGGCCACCACGCGAGGAAGGGCACGCGAATGCCGCCATCGGTGAGGCTGCGCTTGATTCCGGTGTAAGGCCCGTTCGGGTCGAATCGATCGAGGTTGTGTTTGCTCTCGTCGTGCGGACCATTGTCGCTCGTGAAGATGACGAGGGTGTTTTCGGCGAGGCCGAGCTGGTCGAGCTGGTCGAGCATGCGGCCGACATAGCCGTCCATCCGAGTGATCATCGCAGCTTGCCCCTTGTCTTGTTCGGGCCAATCCATCCTCGCATACGGACCGTAATCGGGCACGTGGGCGCCGTCGCCAATCTCCCTGGCCCGCTCGTTATTGGCGTGGGGGATGACGAGGCTCCAATAGAGGAAGAAGGGCCCATCCTGGTTTTTCGAAACAAACTTGAGGGCCTCGTCGGTCATCAGGTCGTCCGCGTAAAGAACGGGATCCTCGGAGTAGCCGCCGCCGTGATCGCCGACGGGAGTGAGGTAGTTGGGAAGAGCGACCTTGGCCTCGTTCCGCCAGAGGAAGTCGGGGAAATGATTGTGGGCGTGGTGCTGGTTGAGGTAGCCAAAGAAGCCGTCAAAACCATGCTTGAGCGGCAGCCCGGAGTCGGCCTCACCGACATCACCGAGCCCCCACTTGCCGATGAGGGCGGTGCGGTAACCAGCCTTCTGCAGGGCTGCGGCCACCGTGAAATCGCCCGGTTTCAGGGCTTGGGCGGAGGGATTGTCCTTGCCGGCATTCCCGCGAACGCGGGTGTGTCCGTGATGGAGACCGGTCATGAGGACGCTCCGCGAGGGAGCGCAGACGGTGGCACCGGCATAGAAATGAGTGAATCGCATTCCCTCCTCGGCCATGCGGTCGAGTCGCGGGGTCTTGATCACTTTCTGTCCATAACTGCCCAGATCACCCCAGCCGAGGTCGTCGGCCATGATCCAGATGAGGTTGGGCCGGGGCTTCGCTGCCCGCGAATCCCCGCGAAGGACACCATCGGAAGCGAAGCTGGAGATCGGTGCGGGGCACCAAAGGGACACGGAAAGGAGAACAAGCAGTCGATTCATGGTTTTTGCCAGGGAGTGGCTCCACCACGCTGGATGTGGCGCGCGAGGGCGGTGGAAAGTTCGTTGAAGATTTTCGGTGCCTTGGTGGCGACGTTGGTGGTTTCGTAAGGGTCGTTCTTGAGGTGAAAAAGTTCAAGAGGGCTGTAGGGATCGTTCTGCATCAGTTTCCATTCCCCGCGGATGAGGGCCTGATAGTCCCTGCCCCCGTAAGCTTTGCCGCCCTCGCGCCGCACGAAGTAGAGCTCGCGTCCCTCGGGCATGGGCTTCCCTTCGAGCAGGGGAACAAGGCTGACGGCGTCGAGTTGCTCCGGATCGCTGGAATCGGCGCCGGCGAGTTCGAGGAAGGTTGGAACGAGGTCAAAATTCAATCCCGCGTAGTCGCTCTTCGATCCGGCACGGATCTTCGACGGCCATCGCATCAGAAAGGGCACGCGCAGGCCGCCATCGTAGTGGCTCTGCTTGCCGTCGCGCCAGGGATCGTTGCTTTGGCCGTGCGGCAGGGAGCCTCCGTTGTCGGCGCTGAAAACGACGAGAGTGTTTTCGGTGAGACCCAGTTCATCAAGCGACGCGAGGACCCGTCCGATCCCGTGATCGAGATGCTCGACAAAGGCGACGTTGGCGGCGCGCTTTTCATCCATGTCAGGATCGCGCTCCTTCACCTTTGCAAGCCACTCCGCCGGTGGCTCGATGGGAAAATGCGGGGCGTTATAAGCGAGATAGAGGAAGAAGGGTTGCCGCTGATTCACAGCCCGTTCTCTCAGGTAAGCGATGGACCAGTCGGAGAAGAGATCGGTGGCGTGCCCTTTGGCTTCGATGAGCTCGCCGTTGTGCCGCAGGTAGTTGTTCCCGTGCCGAAGATGGGTCGAGTAGCTGTCCATCATGTCGCCGAGGAAGCCGTGGAAAAAATCAAAGCCGCGCTCGTTCGGGGTGTTCGGCGATTCGAGTCCGAGGTGCCACTTCCCCACGATGCCGGTATGGTAGCCGGCCTTGCCGAGTTCGTCGGCGATCGTGGGAACCCCGGGCGCGAACCAACCCCACGAATTCTCGGGCTGGGTGCGGATCACGCCGGGGACACCGACCCGGTCGGCGTAACGCCCCGTGAGAAGCGCCGCCCGCGAGGGCGAACAGACGGTGCAATTCGCCCGCATCGTCGTGAAGACCATTCCTTCCCTGCCGATCCGGTCGATGTTCGGCGTATGCACATCGCTGGTCCCGTAGGTCGAGACGTCCCCATAGCCGTGGTCGTCGGTGAAGATGATCAGAAAATTCGGTGGCGATGCATGGACCTCGCCGCACTGGGCGGCACAGAGCACGAAGAAGACCAGGAACGGAAAACGGTTTCGCATCGCCCGAATCCTACGAGTCCCAAACCGGATCGGTCAAGAGCCGCGATCTGCCTCGGGACTTCGTCCCTTCGTCCTGACCCATACCGACTTCCCACGGATCCTCTCACGTGGGTTCAGCCGTCCTGCGTCGCGACCTTTTTCGAGCGGGCGTCACCGTTGACCGTAAAACGGACTTGCCGCCCCCTCGACAGGGCCGAAATTCCCCCCGTGCCCTCCCACCGCCCCCGCTCCGGCAAACACCAACCCTTCGGGCTCGGGATCCTCCACGAGGATCGCGACGTGATCGTCGTGAACAAGGCTCCCGGCCTGCTTTCGATCGGCACCGGCAGCGACGGGGGACGCACCGCCCATGCCTCCCTGACGGACTACGTGAAAAAGGGAAATCCCAAATCCCGCGAGCGAGTCTTCATCGTGCATCGGCTCGATCGCGAGACCTCCGGAGTCCTCGTCTTCGCCCGAACCGAGGAAGCGAAGCGCACCCTCATGATGAACTGGGGCGACACCGAGAAGCACTATCTCGCCATCATCGAGGGCCATCCCGATCCGCCCGTGGGACTCATTTCCAGCTACCTCATCGAGAGCGAGTCCATGCGAGTTTATTCCACGAACGACACCGAACGGGGCAAACTTTCAGAGACCGAATATCGCGTCTTGAAAACGCTCGGCAGCCGGGCCTTGATCGAGTTGCGCCTCCTTACCGGGCGCAAACACCAAATTCGCGTCCATCTCGCCGACAACAAGTGGCCCATCGTCGGCGATGACAAATACGGCAGGAACACCCGGAACGAAAAGGGACTCGCCCTTCATTCCCATCGCTTGAGCTTCGACCATCCCTATCGCGGCAACCGCGTCGAGTTTACCGCACCTCCGCCCGATCACTTCCATCGGATCCTGGGCTGATCGGGGCGACTGGTGAGCGCCACCTACCCGATTGCGGACCGGAATTCGCTGGTCCCGGAGCCACCTTTCCACTACGGCTGGCGCATGTCCTCGCCGCTGTTCCGATCGCCCTGTCTCCTGGCCATGACCTTCGCCCTTTTCTCCGCCTCACACTCCGATGCCGCGGGATCCCCCCTTATCTTCGTGTCGTCTTTCGCCGGGGGCGAAAATGGAGCCATCTCCGCCTTCCGCCTTTCGCTGGAAGACGGCTCACTGAGGCCTCTCGAACGCACGACCGGCATCGGTAATCCCTTCTTCATCGCCGTTTCGCCAAATCATCAATTCCTCTACGCGGTTCATGCAAAGGCCTTTGGAGGCAAGGAAGACGAGGAGGTCGCGGCCTATGCGATCGACAAGGACACGGGCAAACTCACCCTGCTCAACCGCCAGTCCGCAAAGGGCGCCGCAACCTGTTATCTCGAAGTCGATGCGACGGGCCAAACCCTGCTCCTGGCCAATTACGCAGGCGGCAGTGTCACCGCCCTGCCGATCCGGGAGGACGGCTCGCTCGGCCAAGCCGCTTCATTCATTCAGCACCAGGGCGGATCCAAAGTCGATCCGAAACGCCAGGACGGCCCCTACGCCCACAGCATCGTTCCCAGTCCCGAAAACCGCTTCGCTTATGCCGCCGACCTCGGGCTCGACCAGATCCTAACCTACCGGCTCGATGCATCGAAGGCGACGATCGAGCCTGCGACACCCGCCTTCGTTGCTTCTCCCCCGGGAGCCGGACCACGCCACCTCACCTTCGCACCCGATGGCGAAAATCTCTACGCCATCGACGAACTCTCCAACACGATCACCCGCTATTCCCACGAAGCGACTTCGGGAACCCTGACAAGACACGAAAGCATCTCCACCCTACCCGATGATTTCAAAGGCAGCAGCCACTGCGCGGATCTCAAGTTCACGCCGGACGGCCGTTTCCTCTACGGCACGAACCGCGGCCACGACAGCCTCGCGATTTTCCGGACTGGGGAAAATGGCGTCCTCTCCCGCGTCGAGATTGTCCCCAGCCTCGGCAAAGGACCACAGAATCTCCTCGTCACACCCGACGGCAAATGGCTCCTCTGCGCCAACATGCCCGGCAACGGCCTTGCGGTCTTCCGGGTCGATGGAGCGAGCGGCAAACTTACCGCCACGGGCGAGCCGCTTGAGATCGCGATGCCTTCGTGCCTCCGGATCCTTCCCTGACCAGTCGCGAAGCCGCCCCGATGCCGCGTCCGCCGACGTGTCAATTCCCTCGAGGATTCTTTTCCTTCCCTTTTCCCTTCCCCTTCGGTCCCTTCCCTTTCCAGAACTCCTCCGCGTCCGGCAATGGTCCGGCCATGGGCGGTGTCTCGAAGAACTTACCATCGTCGATCATTCGCGGATCGCCGGTGGCGGTGAGCTCGGCGATCAATTCCCTCTCCAGGGCCTCCTTCACCCCGGCATACGACGAATCATCGGCGAGATTGGTGGTTTCGTGAGGGTCCTTCCTCAGGTCGTAGAGTTCATACTTCGGCCGTTTGCCGTAGACCCATTCATAGTGATCCTTCCACTCGGGCGTGTTCCTCACGCCAACAAGCCACGCCTTGGTCGGGCCGGAATCCTCATCGGGCAACGTAACGCGGGTTTCGTTTTCCAAGTCATCGACGCTGGGCGTTCCGCTGCTGTCGAGCAGGTAGGGATCGCCCATGGGATAACGATCCGGGCGGAAATTGAGGATCAACACGTGATCGGCCGTGCGGATGGCGCGCTGCGGATAAGGGGTGTAGTCCGATCGCGCGATCTCGACGTGGCGCTCGCGACCCGTGAAAACCCGGGTGCGGGATTCGTCGACGAGGCCGCCCCTGTCCGACTTCAGCACATTCCAAAGGCTCCGTCCGGTCATGACCTCGGGGGCCTCCAATCCTGCCGCCTCGAGAAAGGTTGGGGCAAGGTCGGTCAGCGAAGTCAAATCATCGACGATACGTCCGCCTTTGACGCCCGGGCCGGTGATGGAGAGACAGACATTCGTGCCGAAGCCATAGAGATTGCATTTCCCGTGAGGAAACCCGGGAGCACCATGATCGCCACTGATGACGACGAGGGTGTCCTCCTTTTCGCCGCGTTTCTCGACCTCGGCGAGGAGCGCACCAATCCCGGCATCCCAGGCTTTGATCTCTCCAAAGTAATCGGCGAGATCCTCGCGCACTTCGGGAACGTCGGGAAGGAACGGAGGCATCTTGCCCTTGAGCGAATCGGGATCGATCCCCCAGAGTGCCTTCCCGCTGCCCTTGGTCCACTTGCGGTGAACGTTGGTGGGGCCGAACCAATAACACCACGGGGCGTCACCCTCGCGGGCCGCGAGGAAGTCCTCAAAATTGCCACGTGATTCCTCGATCAACTTCGCCTTGGCGTCCTCGAGCGTCCAGCCTTCCGCGACGGCCTTCGTGGCGTTCTGGGAGAACTGGTTGAACTTGCCGCCGCGCTTTGTGAAGGCCTGTTCCTTGGTGAAAGGGGAATTCGATGGTGAACCGGGACCCCAGACCTTGTGGCTGTAGCCGATGAAATAACCCGCCTCCTGCAGCAGCAGCGGATAACTCGGAATCGTCGCATCCCAGACCGCGCCGCGGAGAATCGCACCAGTATTGGTGCGCCAGAAATGTTGTCCTGTCAGGAGCGCGCTACGGCAGGGTGTGCACGAGGGGGCGCTGACGTGGGCGTTGCGGAAAAAAACGCCTTCCCTCGCGATGCGGTCGAAATGGGGGGTCTCGACGACGTCGTTGATTGTTCCCGGCCCCTCGGATTCGCGCAGAATGGAGGCGTAGCGCCCCCAGTCATCGGCGAAGAGGAAAAGGATGTTTGGCCTCTCCTCCGCCGCCGCAGCGGCGTTGAGAGAGAAGGAGAGCGCGAGAGCGAAAAGGAGCGGGGGTTTCATCAAAGCGGAGGCGGATCAATTGGCGAGGTGTTTCTTTTTACCCCGTTCCTGACTCGAAGTCGCGCCGGGGTTTACCTGGATAAAGGCGTGATCAAGGCAACGATGCAGCGGTGTCGCCATCGTTGCCTCCGCCAGGGAAATCCAACGCTCACTCCTTCCACACTCCCGGAGCCTCGGTCCATTCGGTCAAGACCTGGCGCTGCGTCACCGGCCACCACTCCTGGAGGCGGGCGGCGAGGCGTGCGACGACCTCGGGATTCTGCGAGGCCAGATTGGCGTTTTCGTGAGGGTCGGCGAGCAGGTCGTAAAGCTGGGGACGTTTCTCGGTCCGCGGATGGGAACTGGCATAGCCGTCGAGCTTGCCGTCGTAGGTGAGAAGGAGTTTCCATTTTCCATCGACGACCCAACGGTAGAGCAGGGTCGCCTGGGGATTTTCGATCTCGGCGACGTCGTGGGCGAAGGTTTCGCCGAAGACCTCTTTGCGTGGCGTCGGATCACCCGATCTCAAGATGGGCAGAAGATTGAACCCGGGAAGATTCCCGGGAGCCTTCACTCCGGCCGCTGCAAGGCAGGTCGGTACGAAGTCGACAGTGGAGCAAAGTTGCCCCCCGCGATCGCCCGGCACGATCGTGCCTGGCCAGGAAAAGAGAAGCGGCTGGCGGGTGCCTCCCTCATTGGCCGATTGCTTGGAGCGGGGCGCGTAGCCCTGGCTGTGCGGGTCTTGGATCCAGCCGTTGTCGGAGGAATAAACGATGAGCGTTTTTTCGGTGAGTCCCTTTTCCTCGAGCTTGTCGAGGAGCTGGCCAACGGTCTCGTCAAACCATTCGATCATCGCGTAATAGCGCGCCACGTGGTCCGACTCGACGCCCTTGGCTTTGTATTTGTCGAAGAGCCGCTGCGGCGGGGTGTGCGGGGTGTGCGGCATGAAAGGGAAATACCAGACGAAGAAGGGCTTCTCCGCGGCGACGGAACGGTCGATGAAGTTGAAGATCGGCTCCATCCCCTCGCGACCAATCTTGAGCCCGTCATCGCCATGCCGTCCACCGGGATTCGGAAAGCCACGGGTCATGCCCTCGGTGAAGCCACCGCGGGCCGGGGTGCCTTCCCACCATTTTCCGGATTGGTGGCTGAGGTAACCCTTCTCCCCGAGCAGTTCCATGATCGTCGGCTGAACGTCCATCTTTGCGATAAGATTCTCCCGCAGTGCAGCATATTCGGGCGAATCGGGTTGGCCTTTACCCTTGCCTTTCCCCTTTGCCTTGCCCTTTGCCTTGCC
>Ga0172376_10000151_pt1 | contig 84699 bp, 101 predicted proteins | sample Lak35m_FD_121114 | JGI IMG/M metagenome (GOLD analysis project Ga0172376, IMG submission 121114) | Freshwater microbial communities from Kabuno Bay, South-Kivu, Congo - kab_092012_35m | ecosystem: Environmental > Aquatic > Freshwater > Lake | place: Democratic Republic of the Congo: South-Kivu... | reverse complement strand
TGAGATTAATAAATTTTTTCATTATTACATCCTTGGACTACATTTAGAACACGGACAACTAATCATATGAATACAAGCCCCTAACCCATCTTTTCTTATTCCTGTTCCGTTACAAGAACTACAATTATCATGTAAACAATTACTGTATTCTTTATAAGTAGGCACTGGTCTATTTGTATGTTCCCAAACGTGCGTCCATTTTCCATTCCCCGAATGTGGAAATTTTGGATCAATCTGAAATACTGGTGTGTAATAATAACTCATGATCTTCCCCTATAAGAAAACGCACTAATACTACTATTTAAAAGTATAACACAGGCCCAATTTAGCCAAGAATATTCAACTACTGTCTTAAACAGAGTATTAACTGCCCAAATTTGAATGAACGGCCCGACCACTATGAAAAATAGTGCGACCATTAGGATAATTAGAAAAAGAGTTAAGTTAACTTTGTATTGTTTCATTGATCGGTTTCCATAGTTTAGCATACTTCAACACGTTTGGCAAGAGGCTATTTTCGCACGGCAAAGGAATAGCACAAGACTTCTCAGCATTTAATGTATGATTTTCATGAGCCAAATAAGCATCTGGTAGTTCACATATCTTTAAGAATTCTTTTCTATTAACACGCACAACACATTTCTTAAAAGAGTTAGTTAACCAGTTTTGATATTCAGGTTGATCTTGGAACTTTAGGTGAGCCCCCAAAACAGCATGAGCCACTAATGTGGGAGTCATATAGTCTGGGAATTCATCTAATACTGCGATATAGAGTTTCATCTTAACGGATATTCTTGATTGTTCTTTAGTAATCTTTCGGCTAATTCTAAAATCTCTCGCTCGCTCCAGCCTGCAAAAAATCCGCGAACATAAATTTGGGTCAATTCATGTCGTGGAGTATTCTCATAATATTTTTGTACTGCTTCTATCCAAGTTTTAGTAGCAGATTGTAGTGGATTTTCACTCATAATAATTTATACCTTTTTAAGGTGTTATATAGATCATCAACTTGTTCTATATCTAGTCTTAGTTCTTCTGGATCAATATTATTATAGTTATAAATCCTGACCAAATAAGGCTTATTTTTTAAGTTAGGATTATAATGAAGTTCAATAAGATCAAACTCTAGTTGTATTGTTGTGATTAAAGTTTTGTTATCATACATTTAAATGTCATATATATCTTCTACTTTAGTTGCTAATGTATCATTTGTTATTTTAAGTTTACTATTAAGCTTTATTGCTTCTTCTATATTTCTGCTTCTGTAGTGTCTAACTTCAGCATCAAATATTATATCACTCAATTTTTTATTGTGTATAATTAATTCTTTATTCTCTTGATCCAATTGATCCAATTTATCTTCATCTATGTAATTAGACATGAATATTTTCCTTTTTATCAAAGATTATCCCAATGATCCTCTATGATAGAGGCAATAACTTTAAACGAACTTCCAAAATCATTTAATTCGCTCAAAGAGTAGAATGGTAGTTGTCCGCTTTTATTAACAACTTTCGCATTATTTATAAAACCACCATAATGATTACTCATTCCCGCCCAATTTTTCACAACTTCGGGTAATTCAGCAACTTCATGGTCGAAAGATACGCATCCTGTAAGAAGTTCTTGTTCTTTAATAGTTTTCTTTTTATTCTTCTTTTGATCTATATTATATAATTCACATAAAACACCTAAACAACAATGGCCGAATTTGCCCTTCACTTTTTCTTTTAGGGCTCCTTCTGTCTTTTTATACTTTCCACTTCTTAGGGCTTTTACCCATTTTTTCATTATGTTCTTTTTCATATTATCCTTTTAAGTTTTATTAACCGTATTGTGTCCATCTACGTTCAACAACAATATCCTTATATTTCTCACCGGCAGGAGATAGTACCATCATACCACCAACACAGAATATACATCCATCTTTATCGTTAGGATTATCATACCTATCACCACCATCTTCATCATAGTGGTCAAAATAAAGAGTTAGGCCGGTTTTTTCGTTAAAAGAACTTTGTAGATTGTTGATATGATTAACATACAATCTAGATGTTTCTACTGCTACATTTTGATTATAATCATCATCCTGATCTTCATCAAGACAATAATCCAAAATAGCATCCTCAACCACAGCAATATCATCCCAACTCAACCATTGAGCAATAGTGCCCCACCCAATATCTTCAAAAAACTTTTCATTTTCAATCGCTGCAATTTGTTCTGGAACAATCTTTTTCAGATCATCATATCCTATAACAAAACTACTAACAGCAAAACTTCCACTACCCATTTGTATTAGTCTCCAGAATGGTTAAAGCGTACAGCAACACTATATCATGTTATCGGCGTTTGTCAATAGTTCTCTTTAACAAAAGGCCACTTTGTCTTAAAATACTAGTAAGTCCATGATACGCTATCATAGCGATATGGAACATTGGGCCAATATTTTTTTGGTTCAGCATTATATGGGTGATAATATCTTTGAGTTTCCAAACTTTCCACCTTCTCTATTAGTTCTTTTACTCTTTGCTCAAGATGAACTAATGATTCTATTACAACATCAATCTTTTGTTTGGTCGGTTTATTTTTTCTAGACACTTTCTTTTTCTTCATATTTTAGTCCTTATTCTTAAAAAAGATCACCATATCCTTTATAATAATCATAAATACGAACACTAGCCATATAACCAAGTATACCAAATAATACTAATCCGACCATTATTCATTCTCCAAAAGGTAATTTAAAAGATTCTAACAGAGGTGACATTACCATCAATTGATTTGCTATAGAGCGAATTTTATCCGATTCGATCTGACTAATTTCATCAAGATTATCTGCTATTACTATTAGATTAGCTATAATATTAGCAATTTCAATGTTTTCACTCATTTATTCTCCAAATACTTATTAATAAAATCGGCCAAACCCTTCATTTCATTCTTACTCATAACATAAACAGTAGGAGGATTTTGATATTGATAGTGGTTATCAACGCACCACAAAATTAGTTCATAATTATTATTTCTAATATTTAGGTTTATTTGATCTCCTCTATTTCCTATTTTGTAAGATTCGACCGATTTCCCCATTAGTTGTTCTCCAAATAGTTCAAAATAAATACGGCTAATCCCCTTAACTTATCTCTAGTCATATAAGTTTCAAAAGAGGGTTCGCCGTCAATTCGTGTAGATAAAAAATCAAAAATAAAATACTCATTATTTTTAGTAGAACATTTTCCAACATTCACACTAAGATTATCTCCAATAAAATATGTGTCTATAGATTTGGCCGGATTGCCCATTATTTATTCTCCAAATTTACAATCTCTTCCAAAAGTTCTAAAGATTCCCAATAGAAATCCCATAAGTCAATATCTTTTTCGTCTTTATTTTTCCACTCAACCAGAAAATTCTTGATTGTTTCTTTGAGTTCTAAAGAATTTAGATAATTGTCATTTTTTCTTTTTAGATATTCTGGCATATCATACATTATTTATTCTCCAAATAGTTATTAATAAAATCGGCCAACCCCTTAGTCATCCTCATCCTCATTTTCATCTCTATTGGTATCGTCAGTCATTTGAGATTCAATCTTTTTGAGAACCTCAATAAAATTAATAATACTCTTTTTGGTAGGATACCACTTAACACCAAAATTATCATCGGCAAAATGAAACTTCATTTCTTTAATATTTTCACCCTCAAAGTTTTTATCTTCTCTAAACTCGATAGCCAAAGACACATAATCATCCAAATCAAAGTTTTCCATTATTCATTCTCCAAATACTTATTAATAAAATCGGCCAACGCTTTTAACTTTTCTCTACTAATTTGTGTTCATAAATTATTTTCTTCTTGATAGATAAAGTCTACAATAGGAGCAAAATTACCAGCATACGAACCTCTACCCAAGTTGAATAACCTAAGAGTTAAAACCACATTGTTATATTCGTATCCTATTCTGTTATCTATACGGTCAACACTAATAGCCAATGGATGTTTATTGATATAGTTATATTCCTCGTTTAGTGTTTTTTTGCTCCAATAACATTGACCGTTTTGCTCATCATATTTTTTAATCAAATCATCATCTGTTAAATCAATGTTCCAAACAGTTAAATTTTGACCCTTATCGTTTCGAGCAACATTTCTACCTTGACTAAATCTAATATTAGCCAATAGTTTTTTTGCTGTTTTGATTTGCATTTGATTTGTGGGTTATTAACCCTAATTGATAGTTTGATTATAGGTTTTAGTGGGTTTTACATCCCTAAGACGATTAAGAATAATGGTCAAGTTATTACGATCAATGCTTACTTTTTCGTGCAAAGTTTGATTAATAACTGTCTTGAGAAGAGCAATTTCTTTATCGGTCAACAATACATTCTTATACATAAATCCCCTATAATATTTACTTTTCCTACCATTAGACAGTATACCACAAAGGCTCGCTTTGTCAATATCGGTTGGCCGGTTTGTTTTCTTTAGACAAAATAGAATGTGGTCAAATTTAACCACCGCGAAAATCAATAAGTAAAAATTGCTCGATTTTAATGAGAAATAGGTTTCATAAAGTATTTTTACTTGCTTTCGGACGAAACCTGGGATTTCTGAGATGTAAAAGAGGGGGTTGATTTGTTTGAAGACATATAATTTTCAATAAAAATTCTGGTACAAACCATAGAAACTATTGTAACTATGGCACAAAATACCAAAGATTTGATAAAAGGCTTATGAAATTCAATCATTTTAATATTCCTCATTTTCGGTGTTGAATTGGTGTTGCAGATAAGAAAAATAATAATCCATAAGATATTGGTGCGAAACTTAAAATTAACTCACCATAATCTTTCATAATCCCCAGATCGCTACTCATTGAAACTCCTTAGTATTCTGTATGTTATTAGTAGTGATAGGGGTAGTAGAATTAATATAACCAATAATCTAGTAGGTTCATCATGAATCAATTGGGGGCAAATTGGTTTGCGATTAATGTTGGTTGATTGTGCCAACAAATTATTGATGATATTTAATGTCATGTCTTGACTTTTTGAGTTGCTCCCTGTATACTTCATTTCGTCCCAACTCCTTATAGACAAAAGACAGATAGGAGAGGACGGGAATAGAGAGTAATAAAATAGAACACAATATTCCTAGGAGAATTCCACTCATAGATATATCACCCTAGTCTAAAAATATTCTTAATCTTGTTGAGTACTTTTGCTACTAGAGAAACTTTTGGTTCAAGTGCGACCGGGGGAATTTCTGGTTGAACAACTTGACAAACTTTGGCCTTATTTTTGTCACAAGTTTTAGAGCAAGACTTGCGGGCCGGAGCCTTTTTCTTCTTGGCTTTTATAGTAGGTCTCTTTGGGCTTTGTTTAGCCATAAACTATTTCCTGTTCTTAAAAATGATACATACTGATCGAACACGCTTTGTGTGACCTCTGTAAAAACTAATTCATTCTTACAGGTCTTATTGATAAAAGACTTTTGAACCTTTGATTCTACGCTATGAAGAACCGTAGGATCATAAATCTTTTTGTTGGGTTCTGTCTTGATAAAATAACTATAGCCTATTGGGACATCCTTAGTTAGCTGCCTAGATTTCTTATCCTTAATAGCTTTAGCGTATACTGTGGGGCCGTCTTTTTCCAATCTTGGATTATCCATATCATCTAAGAATGTTTCATTTCCTCTACTAGTAAAGTAAAGAGTTTCTTCACCGGCCACTTGTTTCTCAACAATAAATTGATTGGTATCTATTTTCATTTTGACTGACTGTTCCCATAATTCCGAGTCTAGAACATTAGGTGAGACTATAACACTATTATAGTAAGACCGTGAACAAATTTGGCAACCTTTAGTTTTTAAATTCTAACTTACAAATAGGATTAGCTTCTGCTGTATGAGATATGTTCTTAACTTCCAATATTAGAAGAGCATCGGACAAATCCTGACCGTTGGTTTGTTGAAATTGAGTCACAATCTTTTGTGCTTGTTGACAGATAAATTCACATGTTATTTGTTTATCTAGTTTAATATAATACTTTTGACTAACTGCATCCATAAAAATCGACTCGAATTGTTTAGGTGAAACAGTAAGAGTTATGAAATCTCGCTGACTATTATCATTAAGAGCGATCCGACTACATTAAGTAGTACAAATTTTTAAGTTCTTAAAAGCAAGAGAAGGGAATCGAACCCTCAACATTCAGGTTGGAAACCTGACGCTCTGCCAATTGAGCTACTCTTGCTTAGAGACTTTTATCTCCACGACCTAACCCTATACCACATTCCGTTCCTACCTTGAGCGCTAGCATCTCCTGTTAGTCTCAAGTTACTACTAGGAATACAAGTGTTACAATTAGGATTACCTCCATAACCCACACCTTCAAAACTTCCTATTGTTCCCCATACATGACCAGTAATATTATTAGAGGCCATATAATTAGCTTCCGCTTGACATCGTTCTTGATCGCTTCCGCTTTGGTTCACGGCATATGAATAGGTCTTAGTATTTGGCTGACTATTACTATAGTATCGTGGTCTTGCGGCCTGAACATTAGTGATAGAGAGAGCCAAAAACATAATTGCTATTAATAATTTCATTACTTTCCTCCTTGAAAATGTGAGTTAAAAAATATCAACGAACAATATTACGAACACGGTTTACTGTTTTACGACCAACATTACGAGTAGCCTCAACAGTTCTACGTGTTACTGTTACTGGTACGCTAATTACTTCGCGTGTTACATTAACAACACGACTTCTTAGTAAACAACTACCATTAACACATTCGCCGCCATAACTTGAGCCAACAACACCTAATACGAGCATAGTAGCAATTACAAGATTCTTCATAATAATCTCCTAAAAAGGTTTAAAAATATATACCAGTCCGTTGGCATATGGTTCGTGTGGTTATAGTAAGAAAAAGGGCTAACTTGTCAACCTCTACGTTCTTAAACAAAAATAGCCGAGAAATTACTCCCGGCTACTTCTGCTGACTGAGTTGTAATCTTTCACAACTCGTTAATGTATCTAGTCTTCATAAAGCGCCTCATAAACAAAAGTTAAAAGAACACCTTTTGTCCATGACTCCTACAGTCCACCATAAAACTTACGAGTGACTGTTGGCTTCGTTGACTAGCCGCATTATACCATGAAAGTTTTCAGTGTCTACATGGTTGTTATAGAAAATTTTAAAGAGACCTCGTAATTTGACTGACTACGACCACACAGACCAAACTTAGAGGATTAGGAAAAACATTAATGCTCTAGTTCTTCAATAACCGGTTTATACATTTGCTTATCTATGTTCTCTTGAATCCAGTCATGCGTTGATTCGGGAGTATCTGAGAACGGAGATTTCCATTTAGGAAGCACAGGATCATCTGTACGGGTCGATATATAAATCCTATGACCCGGCATACTATAACTTTCAACTGGCTCAAATACGGAGGGCATCGACAGACTACTAATAATCAGTAGAGGTTTAAACATATTGAATACCCTTTAAAAATTATCTTTCTTGACAGAAGCAAGAATTACCTTATATGTTATGCAGACGGGGCAATTAATATATAGGTGGTACTACTTTATCCTACTCTCCTTATGTTCTTTTCTAATCTCTGAAATGAGGTGTTTTTAACTTCCAATTAATAACCTAGAACAAGGTTGTGGTGATCACACCACTTTTTGAAGAACAGCCTCTTGCAATTTTAGAGCGATTAGTCTATAATCAAGTATCGGTGTTAGTTACGAGAGCCCTCAGTTGAACAGTAACCATTGAAGAAACCAGCAACAATACCAACACCAATAATAAAAACAGCAAGCATATAAACTACCTCTTTTGGTTAGATAACACTCAGACAGGAACACGCCCATTGTACACTACGAGGAGCCTTGACACAACTCCTTGCGTATCAGCTACTTAGAATTTGCAGAATCAACGGCTTGTTTCAATTTCTTTTCGATATTAGAAAAGGTTTTTTGAACAGCTACACTAACAGCATAATCGTTCTTGTATGTTTCGATAGCGTCTAGAATCTTCCAGACTTCATTAGAAGACAAATCAATTTGCATTGACTACTCCAGCATTGTCCAGAGACTGATATAGGCCGTCAATATAATCCCTATCAGAATTACTAAGGGACTTGTCATTCCAATGAACGTAAGATAGTGCATCTAGAATAATCTCCATATCTCTGGTATTAAATTTATAGGTACCGTATTCTTCATCGTATTTCATTCGAAATCCTCCACGCTAACAATGTTTTCTTTGCCAAATTCACCAAAAAATTCTGGATCAGTATAAAGCATCTTATTTAAATAGAATGCAATATCTTCGTGACTATCTCCACAATGCTCGTCATCAATACCTAGTTCAATCTCTACTTTTACAAGTTTCATTAAATGTTCCTCAAATCTATATTCCAGTTTTTCTTAGCAAATCGCCTAAGAGGATGAATAGCACGCTCACCAATATGTAAAGAGTAAAAAGGTTGACTATTATCGGCCGGGTAAATCTTGGCTATACTACCATTGCCATACTCGATTTTATAACCAAGTTTCTCAAGCTCCCGCATAATCTGGTTAATATTTTTCATAGTACCTCCGGTGTCTAGTGCCATTATACCATAGTTATCGGCTGCCACAATGGCAGAACTATACTGGAAAATCTTCTAGCAGTTCAGGATAGTATTCCTTAATCTCATTCTCAAGAGGAATATTATCCATCAAATCCTTACTTTGAGTTAACTGCTCATAAGCAAAGGTATAAAGAGTATCACAATCCATATCGTTCAGCAGACGGTGGGCATATGCTTTAATAATATCGTCACGATTTTTATCGGTAACATTAATCATTATTTAATTTCCTTCATATAAATATGAGCAACATCAATCCAATCCAAAGCCTCATACAAATACCTAGATTCCTTAGTGTCCTCATACCATTTCATTCTGAGAGAAGCATATTGTAAAGCATTATTAATAGCATGAATATATTCGTTCATTTTACTTCTCCTTCTGCATCATCAATATACCAGTCATATTCGGCCTCATTACAAAAATCTTTCAGATCTTTACTAAGACTATCAATAGTAAAGGTAGCATCCTCACTATTAGCATCTTCAATTTCAGGAAAATCAAATACTACATATACTTTCATTAAAGGACTCCATATTCTGGCTGACTATCGCCAAGACCGCCAATCGGGCCGGATAAGGTAATACAAAAAAAGTTTGGAATATTTTAACTACTTACAATCATTTTACGGATTCATAAGTGGATTATAAACTTTCCCTAAATCCTTGGTATTCCTACACTTACGTTCCATTGTATCGTCACTTGCGTCGAATGTCTATAGCGTAAGTCTAAGAATGAGTCGCTAAGTTTAACTAAGTCCTTGACTGATAAGGCTTTGCGACAAAAATTCGCGGGCCGGTTTGCCGCAAACCCTTGTGGTTAAAGGATTTACGGCTACCGGGATTCGCGTCAGATAGCGTTAGCGAACTCCAAGGCAGTATTAAGTGCCTTCATATTGTCATTCGCATTTTGTCCGAACCAGAGAGAGTCGAGACGATTATCGGTCGTGCGACCCTTACCATAGTTTAGATATTCATTGAAGCCGTTATAAGCAGCCCACCAAGTACCACGGACATTGGTAGCCGACTGCTTCGGGCCTTCGATACGAGCAAGAACATCATCCATGATATTACGGGTGCGAGTCTTAATGTCCTCGTCAGCACCCTTAATATCGAGCACAATCTTAACATACTTATCAATATCCTTCTGATTGAAAGTCTTACTAGCAAGGAACCGATACTGTTCCGCAGTAGCCTCAAAACCAGCGTTAATATTGTCCATAATATCACGAACCATTTCCAGATTCTTCTGGCTGGAGCGAGTGTGACGAATACGAATCAGTTTACTGTCATTGTGCTTGTGAGCATAAGACAGCGTATTAACGCAGACCACGCGAATCGGAGTATATCCGACACGAATAGCGGTACTACCATCGTGAGAGTTAGAAAGCAGAATAAACTTGCACACTTCATCACCCGGAACAATCTCGCTATTGTCACGGTTCAGTTGAGCAAGCACCCAAACCTTTTGACCGTAGTGCAAAGCACCAGCAGTATGAATAGAACACTCATTAGCATCCAGAAAAGGCTGGAACCAATCGAAAGCATCCTTATTCTGGAGCGGAGTGTAACGCGGCCCCACGACACCGAGGATGCTACCATCGCTCTTGCGATAGGTCGCACGATGCGAAACAGGAATACCGTCAACAGTCTGCAAATCCTTCAGACCGACTTCCCAATCCAGACCGGCAGCGGTCATAGCGTCACTAACATTGACACCTTCCTCGACCTGATTACCAAGGCCGTGCCAAGGAGTCTCACCAACAAACATCATCTGTTCAACAGCAGCAGGCATATCCAATCCTTTCGTGTTATCGTTCTCTCGTTCAACTACAATGATTCTACACTATGTTATCGGTCTGTCAAGCCTCAAACTTGTGGAAAAATTTTTTGACGTAAGCCTAGATTTGCCAAGGGTTTGTGATTTTTCGCGGCGTTTGGGTTTTTCGTAAACCCTTGTGTCTTATAGATTTAGAAGCGGAACCCCAAGATCACGCTTGCAGAGTTTAGAGCCATCCTCGTCAGCCCTATAAGCACATTCATTAGGCAGATAGCAATACACACCAGCACAATGAGAACGCGAGTATTCATCCTTGATTACTTTCTTGATATGCTTAACGGTCGAGCCAGAACAGATTAAATCGTCTAATATAATATATTGAAAAGGGGCCACTCCCTCGGTACGAAACTCCGAATAGCATCGTTCCCCCTTTCTTACCACAATAATATTCTTATTGAGTAACTCTGCGATTTGTGGAACTACCATCAGTCCACTCACACCGCAGCAGGCAATACTATCAAAAGTATTACTGATTTTTCTTAGATCACAAACAGCTTTTATAATAATCCTATTTCGTTCCTTGTGATTCAGAACATGACAGGTGTGACTGGCCCCCTGAATATATTTACCATCTTCTGTTTTACGATGGTTTTCAATCGTGCTATTCAATATATTAGACATTGATAAATAGATAATAGAAGATATCTATTCGATGATTTCTAGTTCTTCTGTAAGATTATGGTAATAGTCTTGCCATTCAATATTTTCAGTATACTCGTACTCTGTTTGTTCAGAATACAAGTCATCTGTGTTATTGACCAAGTTTTCGTATTCATATTCGTAATACATAAAAAACTCCCTTTAGGGTATTCTACACCAATAAACGAAACTTGTCAAGTGGGCCCCGTGGGACTCGAACCCACGACCAAAGGTTTAAAAGACCCTTGCTCTACCAACTGAGCTAGAGGCCCATACGTTCGATTGTATCGTTAGGTGAAGAATATGTCAATAGTCTCTTTTTTCTCGCTGACTACAGCCACCATCGCCAATCTTGTAGCATTAGGCGAGACAGGGGCAGCCATAACCGTTAACTCTCTGGTTGGACTCTTTGAGTTTTTTATACGGTGGGTTTGCTTCTTCCCATATTCTCGCTTGTCCGTAACTCTGCGTCAGCCTCCGTGTGGTCATTATATCTGTTTATCGGCCAGCGTCAAGGGGATGCTTTAGATTTTCTTAAGTCCTTCAATACCAAGACTTTGCGATCTGATTACTCGCCAATAAAAGTCGTAAACCCTTGAGGTCAAACAGTTTAGTGGTGAGTGAGGGACTCGAACCCCCGAAGCCGAAGCACCTGATCTACAGTCAGGCCCATTTGCCGCTCTGGAAACCCACCAACGGAATCTACAGGATTCGAACCTGTGGAGGATTTTAACCCTCGGCGGTTTAGTAAACCGCTGCCTTAAACCACTCGGCCAAGATTCCAAACAAAGGCGGAGGGAATCGAACCCTCATCTACGGTTTTGGAGACCGTCATTCTACCGTTGAACTACGCCAATAAACTGCCTAGGTAGGACTCGAACCTACAACCCAGCGGTTAACAGCCGCTTGCAACTACCATTGTGCTACTAGGCAAAAATCAGACAGTTACTCTTTCCATTACTTTATAAGTTTTTTTATAACTTTCGATACTAGTCATATTATTATCTATCTCAAAATTTAATATTTTCGCCATAGACTCCAAGTCATCTGCTATTCTATTGTAGTCTTTATCGCAAGGTCCAAATGCTACATTACTATTATAAGTCAAACAAGAGCATAACTCAGATGAGATATTCTCTATTGCGGCAAACTTCATCTTATAACCATATAGATTAGATCGTCTATCATTAGTCATAAACTCATACATCATTATTGCCATATCATGAATAGCATTTTTAAATGCACGAATAATAACTTCATTCTTTTTAATAGTGTCTATTTTTTGGTCTTTATCCATATGAATAAGACCCCAACTACCAATCTCTTGAGCCAAGTATATTGCATTACTGCCAAGCATAATATCTCCTTTATATTCCGGGACTACGATTCGAACGTAGAAAAACTGATCCAAAGTCAGTTGTGATACCGTTTCACCATCCCGGAAGCCCACAACTAGAATCGAACTAGTATCCGATGATTACAAATCAACTGTAATAGCCATTATACTATGCGGGCAAAATGGGGGAGGTTGGATTTGAACCAACGAATACTGGCTTATGAGACCAGTGAGTTAGACCGGACTACTCTACTCCCCAACATATTATATATCATATACTAATCTTGTATATTGTCAACACACTGTTCGCTATAATACGGCCTAGCCTCTGCCACCCTTACGATCTCCCAAGATTCCATATGTCTTGTATTTTCATCTGGATGATACGGTAAAAGTCTAGAACATTTTGCTTCGGCATCCTCTTTATTTTTACAGTCACGCATAACAACCTGTACTGTAATATAGTGATACATCATTCATACTCCTCTTGCCAAGCACGCTCAATATCTCGTCGTGTTCGCTGACGCTTGGGCCTGTTGTCCATAATGGTATCCCGATGCTCTCGATGACCCGTAGACAACTCCCAAGGTTTCTTGACCTTGATTTTGATTTTGTTGTGGTTGCGTTTGGGTCGCATATCGTCGTTGAGGTGGTGCATACTCATACCATTGTCCATTTTCGTGCTGATAAAAAACCTTATCTACATTAGGATCATAAGCCATCAGACAGTATTGTACTGGATAAACGGGTTTTGTCAATACTTGTTTTTCTGGCAGTTGTGGTAGTTTAATATCACCCTTTTGATAGTCTTTTACACCGTTATAGGCCATTCCGAGTAACGCTATAATCACCCCAATCCACTGGATCATCCTTTCTCCTTTTCTTCTGATGAGCATACCATATTTATCGGTATCTGTCAACCGATTCTTTAGTTTTCCTAAGTTGTTTGTTGACAGTGGTTTGTGGAAAATGTCGCCCAGAGTGGCTAGGCTCAAAGCCTTACGCCACAAAGAGTTATGTCAGAATCCCTCGCAATCAGAATCTTGTTCTTTATTGATTCTCCATCCTGCGATTTTGGCTACTTTATTTAGTTTGATTACTTGCGTAGTTTTATCAGCACTAATATAGTCTCTAAAACCTCGCTCATCAATATAAAAATATTCGTCTAAAACATCAAACTTGTTTGTTTCATTTATAGCAACCACGGCTGCTTCAATAGGGCTTTTATTTGTACTGTACTTGAGTTCCAAAGAACCACACTTAATATAATACTTAGGCATATGCGTATTTGCTCCTACATTGTTCACAGCAACACTCCATATCTTCCGAACCATCCCAACACACTTCGGGATAATAATCCTCATCATCTTGAGGACTAATGCTCTCGGCACCGACATCAATAACTACCAAAAACTTATTCTTTCCTCTTTTGACATACCCTAGATTGTACTCATGTGCATCAATGTAGTCTAGCCCGCAACCACCAATATCATCAATAAGATTACAAATAGTATCATGATGCACACACCCTGTATTATGAGCACAGTCTCCATCACAATAGTCATCAGACTTACATCTAAAAGGTAAAGCGATTTCAGTAAGATAACCCCAATCGCTCAGAATCATGTGAGTCTCTGTTTTACCTCCACGACCCATAAAGAAGTTAGGAATCCTGATCCTGCAAACGGGACTAAAAACTTTTGGAGCAAGAATATCTTGGGACAATACAGATTGTACCTTATGTGCGAATGTTGCTAAACTTTTATTTGGAAAACTTTTGAATCCGTATTTGGTATTCTTTACTTTGTAGAAAGAGTTTTGACTCCCTCCATCAGCATACTTACCCACATAAGAAAACTTATTCTTAGCCATTTTCACTCCATCTAGACATAAGAAATACCCGTTTAGTTGCTTGTATTCTACACTATTTATCGGCATTGTCAATGCTGATTCTTTAGAATCTTAAGTCGTTACGTATCAATGGTTTATGTCTTTTCTTGACGTGTCGCCTTGACGCAAACCCTTGCGTATTAAGGCTTTAGATCAACTTCCTAGACTAATGAGGATACGATCATCGTAGCCGCACCAATCTAACTGTGTAGGATTATCAAACCAATCGTCCACAATGTCCTGTAACATACTTCTAGTCATTAGAGTGTCAGCATTAGTACCAAAAGATACATCACTATTAGAAACAGCATCCATTATTTCGGCATGATTCAAATGATTATGCTTACAAATATCTTCAAGAGTAACGCACTCATATGTAAAACTTTTCATCTTATCCTCAGTGGGAGGGAAACAAAACATTAGCCAAGCCACGCGGACACAAATCACAGTGTACGCTATTTTTAGTTTTCGTGCAAGTGACGACACCACGACCACGACGGATTTCCGGGCAAGTGATAAACTTTACCCCCTCTAAGACAACCAGTTTCGGTAATGCTGCTCGCCATGCGTCGGCTTTAGCCTTACTACGCGGACGCTTAGGGGCAATCTTAGTATCACTATCGCACCACGCAAAATGCCTAAAACCAGCGGCCTTTGCCTGTTTCATATCTTCGCCATCATGGATACTAGCATACATATTTATATACTTACCAAGTTCAGTAGACAGTCTAGTATCATAAATATGAGTATATGCCCACATTGTTGGCAGACTACCGCCATCGGCCACGATACTCTCACAAGCCCACAATACATTATCGACATATTCATTGTCGAGTTGACCGTCCTTGAAAAAGTCGCCGCGTTCATGCCAGCGAACATCTTTATTTTTCTTGACAGCATCGACCAACATCGAACGGATACGGTTTTTTTCCGTGATAAGATTCTGCATACCAGCAGGACGCACACCGGGATAGATATTTTCCAAGTCCTCGGCATAGCAACCATTACCCAAAAAATCACAGTCTGGTGGACAAGTATCGCCAACGGGACGAGACACGACGATACAGTTTTCCTTACCTAACTTGTCATTACCGTTTGCAGTTTTCATCACTTTCTCCTAGCGTGTCTCTCGATTCTACACTAGATTATCGGTACAGTCAAGCCCTATTCTTGAAGAAAAGATTTTATGCGTAAATCCTTGAATCACAAAGGTTTATGATTTTCGCCTCCGCCCACAATATTCGCAAAGCCTTACGCTTCAATGCTTTAGAGAAATAGCCCCAAGAGGAATCGAACCTCTAACCAGTGCTTAGAAGGCACTTGTTATATCCATTTAACTATGGGGCCTCTATTGCCGAAAGCCCGTCACGGCGTCCCGTGCGGGCTATACGGTTAGATGGTGGGATCACTTTACCATCGCTATATTACTAGCAGCAGACCCCTTCCCAGCAACCACGCTGGTTATTAGTTGGTTAGACTCTGCTAGGCCGGTTGAATCCCCGGCATATTACGCGGGAAGTTATCCCGCCGCACTGTGCCTAAAACCTATTTATACTGGCACAGTCCAGTTTGTCAAGTCAGGCAGTAGCCTCCTCCTTGGCGATCTTGCCATCGTGAGCATCACCGGCCTGCTCGGCAGTCACACCAGTGACGCGGGCACGCCACACCTTATAACCCTGCTCGCTGAAAGCCTTGACACCAGCGGGCTTGACATTAGCAAACACCTCGTCGGAGAGTTCGCTTGTAAGCGTCTTACGCAGAGCATCAACAACAGCCGACGAATCAACATCATCACCAACAACATCAACCGCAAAAGAAAACTTCTTCATTGTAAAAACCTTTCTCAAAAGTGTTATCAAACCAAGTAAACGTATTATACATCGTCAACATCACCTGTCAAGTGCTAAGTTGAAACTTTGTTGGTTGCTCTCAACTAGCGTCTTGTCGTGTGATGCTATCAGTATATCATGGTTATCGTCATTGTCAACCCTCTACATTGAATCTTTCTTTGATTTTTCCTAAGTTTAGCAGTATCAAGGGTTTGCGTTTTCTGTCGCCGTCTCGCCTTGGCGTAAAGCTTTACGCAGCAAGGCTTTAGTTTAAGAGAGGTATCCCTCGCAGCCCAAAGTGGTCAGTTCACGCAACAGAGTCTCGGCTGCATCGGGAGTAGGCAACTTGATAGTACTCTTACTAGCGCCGTTAATCCACTTACCATAAGTGCTGTCGTATCGCCCCACCAGAGTATCCGTCCATTCCTTGGCCTCTTTCAAACTCCAGCCAGAGTGCAAACGAATACTCTTGATACAAGCGAGACGATTGTCTCCCGGCATCTTGGTGATGGTCACATCACGACTCTGGTTGACGCCAAGAGCCACCTCAATAACCTTCACGATACGATCATGCAGATCGTTACCCGCCGTGTTAGCAATAGCAATAGCCTCGGCAATCGTCACCTGAATACTAATCATACATTAAATCCTTCTAAATACTTTGGGTCTATTTCTCTAATATTGTCAAATGCACAATCTCGTTCTTCTAGAATATAAACTTGCTTGCCACTTGTAATCAGTGTAGCGTATTGTGTTTCATCCCAGATAAACTCATTGTTATCACTTTCACGACGCCAGTGTGGATCACGAAGCGGATTATAATACAACTTTTCAAGATTGTCAACAGGCAAAACCGGATAAAAACTTTTGCGAAGCATGGTTTCTTCACACCGAATCCACCCGCTCACATCATGCACACCAGCCTCAAAAACTTGCTTGGCTTTATTAGGACGATTACGCAGCCTACAGCCCCTCATTTCCAACTGATATTCATTAGGGTCGTAATAATACACGTCAACAGTTTTACCGCCCTGCTTGATTCGCACTTGCCAGTGCATATAATGAGCCCCACCACCAAGATGAAACCTTACTTCGCCATGTAGTTGGTTCTGTTTCATGTTGCTAGTATACCTTATCGACCAGTACTTGTCAAGACCTTTAAACTTTCGCTGACTACAGCCACTCTAGCCAAATCCGTAGGATTAGGAAAAACAATGTCGGCTTCCGCCATACTCGACCAGCATTTCAGATAGCCTCTTTTGATATCATTGTGGCTATCCCCGTCCATTGTTCCCCTTAAGTATACAGTATAGATCGGTATCGTCAAGAGTATTCTTTAAAAAACCCTAAGTCTTGTATTCTCAAGGTTTTACGAATAACCTCCTCGGGCAGGATCGTCGCAAACCCTTTATCAGTAAGAGTTTCCGATATACCACCAATAGCATTTGTCGCAATAGAACCACCATATACCATTACGATCCAGAGTGTATGCTGCCACACTACAAAGTCCACATGGACAAATATCACTAAGAGTTTTTAGTTCCATAATCAGTCGTATAATCCTGTAGTATATTTTTCTGGAATAATAGGACACCAACTTTTTGCTCGCTCCTCATCGTATGGTAGCCAGTAAGGAGCATCACAAGCATCTACCAAACCCCAATCAACATTCTTAAATAGATGTGGACAAAGTTCGATACCGTATACACTATTTTCTTTATACCTATAGTGTCCAATACCTATACCAATATTTTCTCCAAAATAATAAACTTTCTGGCCCTCAGTTGGCGGATTCTTATGAGAGTTATTCCAATCCATGTTTATCAGTAACCCTAGTAATTTCCCTTGTAATAATCAAACACGGAGTCCCAGTTTCTTCATCAGTAAATTTAACACACTCATGAGGCCCATAATACCAAGCACCATCACCACGCTTAACATCGAACACAATATCATTATTATCTAGCCTAATATCGTGATACCCACCCTCATAACCAAGAGTAAGCACCCTAGTATCACCGGGATAGTTCTTCAACTGTTCAATAAGTTCGTTAACGGTCATTATACCCTCATTGCTAAAACGGTTACTGGTTGTATTGGTCGTGGTGAGGACGCTATCCCTCATAGATAGGCATTACTATACACTGTATAAGCCCAGTGTCAACTCGTCTTACGCAGTCCGAGTTTATCGTAATGGCTTATTCCTATCTAGTCCCAGGCATGAACCCACGAATATTTGAAGTAGTACGACAAGTTTAGTGCTTCTTCTCTATCTTGTCACGGCTTAGTATGAAGTTATCTCTGGCACTCCACCGCTACTTTTTGTATTCTACACTCTATTATCGGCTTGTCAATAGGGTTTGCTTTAGAATATTTTTATTCAGCCTCTCCGAAAAGCAAAGCCCAAGATTCATCATCGTGCCCAGTAATCAGAATCTCCCTTTCTTCCGACGAGAGATAAGGAAAACAGGTTTGAATACATTCGCCGTTAGCCCACCTATTAGCATCATTAAGATAGGTTACGATTTCAAACGGACGGCCGCTCATGGTATTGCCACTAAACTTGATAGTGCCACCATCATGGCTCACCCACCGGTCAACATTATCGCTAAGAGCATATCGCGTAAGCATGTGAATCTCCTTTTCCAGCATTCTATCAACTATTATCGGCTTGTCAAGAGACAAAATCCAGAAAATCTAAGTCGATGCTCTACAAGGGTTTGCGTTCAGCCTCCACGGGCCGGTTTGCCCTAAACCCTTGATATTCTTGGATTTAGAGCGAACCCGCTTATTTAGACGCTTTCTGAAGATTCGATCTCTTCCTCATCTTGAAAGAAGTCTGTCAATCCAAAATCATTCCAGATACCCATAGGAATCATATCCTTACTCTTATACTCGATATAGTTGTCGAATCCGTCAGCCCACACTCCACAAAAAGCCATACCCGGCTCAAAATAACTAGCATGAATCTTATAGCCCAACTCGTCCAGTTTTTCGTACAAACCAACGGGAGGAGCCCAAGCAGAGTCAAAAGAGCAACAAGCCTCATTTCCAACAGTAGTAGCCTTCAAGCCATATCGTTCTTCCTTCTCTGTACCTTCATCAGCACCCACATCCCACTTTGTTCCCCAGTTGTTGATGCACCAATCATACCAACCATCACCAATATCTTCTGGCATAGGAAGAAACTCTTGGCACAGAGTTCCCTTGTTGTATGCGGATACAAACCGATCCATAGCAGCCTTGTCGGTATGGGAAACGGTCAACTTGTTCAAGCACCAGTTAGGCATGATAAGTCCTCAAAAAGTTTTCGATATCTTCCAAAAAATAAGACCAGTAAACTACCGCACCATCACCATTTTTCAGTTCATAATGATAATGACAAACCAATGCTAGTTGCTTTCCATTAGCCAAATGCTCAACTTCACTAAAAGTAATATCACTCATTAGGTGGACACTTTGCAAAGAAAGGCTCTCCAGTTTCATCAAAGCCGTCAACACATACATGACCAGCCACAAAGTTTTTCCACAACAGTTGACCAGCACGCACTCGTTCACACCACTTGACAACATTCATAACATATTCCATATGTTCTTCGGTCATACCGTTGTCAGCACAGGCTTGCAGTATACCATCGACCTCATCCATTGTCAATAGGATATATTTTTGTTCCTCTTCGCACCAATGAAGATCATCAGCAGCGATCAAACCATTTATAACATCTTCTGGTTTCATATTCAATACTCTCCTATTTAGTTGTATTCTATCTGATATTTATTTTTTGTCAAGACCCACAGATGGTACTGACTATCGCCACGGTGCCGATCCTATCAGTTTAGGTAGTCCAGGTGGGACTCGAACCCACAACAAATAGATTTTGAGTCTATCGCCTCTGCCGTTGGGCTACCGGACCACAAATGACCCCACGGGGATTCGAACCCCGGTAAACGGAACGAAAATCCGTTGTCCTAGGCCACTAGACGATGGGGCCAACTACCTAACTCTTTCAATCCAAACAAAATCCCCATATTTCTCTTTTGCAAGAATGATAGCCTGATATTGCGAACTTGCAGTAATCACACCAACAAAAGTGTGGCTAAATCTAAAAACTTTCCAAGCGTATGTAGGGTAAGCGTAGCAGTTTGTAGTATTCATAAACGTATTCTAACAAGTATTATCGACTTGTCAACGGTCAAAACTTTATTTTTTCTATCTTGTTGATTCTCAAGGGTTTATGTCTTGTTGTACCGCGGGCCTTCGCCCCAAACCCTTGGTAAACAAGGACTTAGAGCGAAGGTTCCGCGACAACCTAGAAAGGAAGTTTAGAAAAGATGGGCCAAGCCAGCCTTGAACAGAGCCCCAGCCAGTAGGGGTCGCTTGCACTGCGTAGTACGCTCCGCATAAAAGTTTCTCACCTTACCATCCGCAGTTTGAGCGGTAATAAGATGCCTAGTTCGGTGAAACTCTGGATCATTACGACGATAACGGCTCTTACTATTGAGACGGCGAATGTCTTCGTCAGTCATAATATTCACAGTAAGAACTCTAGCCATAAATCTCTCAGGATCACCATGAAGTGGCTGCTCATAAAGGAAGTTGTAAACCTCTCCCTTCTTCGCGTTCGACAGCGAAGCATGAACACCACCATAAACACCATAGACAACAAAGGCCATAATAGACACCATCACAGCCGTAAAAACACCGCCAATCAGAATCCAATCGCTCATATCATTCCCTTTCTTCTATTGTTATCGTCACTTGCTTACAGTTTACACTCTGTATCGTCGTTTGTCAACCCCAAACCTTAGAAAAGTTTTCTTCCCAATAGTCCTGCATTTCTGCAAGATTCACGGCACTATCGTTCCAAGCCACATTGTCGGGCGTTTCATATGCGATAGCCGAATCGGGATCAACTTCACGAAGCCTAGCCTTGAAATCATTGTAGTTTTGGCAAACGGCCGCAAACTCGTTCAGACCTTCATCATTAGAAATCCAAAGACAAACATTCCAAGTCTCACGATTCGCATATCCGTTGTAGGTTCCGTCAGGACTCATTTTAGCATCTCCTTCGAGTGGTATTCTCTAAGTATACCTCTATTATCGACAAAAGCAAGAGCAAATCTTGAAAAAATCTTTTTTTGATGCAAGTTCTTACGTTGCAAGGCTTTACGCATATCTATGCCGGTCCCGAAGTTCACAAACCCTTATCTGGTAAGGATTTATGAAAACGGGTGTCTGCTTACGATGGGTCGCAACTAAAAGAGGAAATATTGCAACCAGTAGCAGCAATCAGAGCATCAAACATCTTACCGAGGTATTCTTGCCGCTCAACAGCGGTAGACATATCATGTTCTGGAATATCTAGAGTGTATTCCTTATCCAAAGAGTATTCGGTTTCATCGTTTTCGGCCACAATATCATAAAAACGGTAGAGCATAAACTTCCTTTCCTGTTGTTGTCGTATTCTACTATCTTTATCGGTATCTGTCAAGGGGTCTCTGTAGTGATTTTTCAAAAATCTTTAAGTCCTTTCTGGACAATGGTTTATGAGTTCTTCTATTGATGAGGCTTTTTGCAAAGCCTTGATTATCAAGAGGTTACGTCTTATGCTTCTTTTTCATTTCTTGATACATTTTTTCTAGATTCTGAACATGAGCAAGAGCCCTAGCTGTTTCACGCTCCATTCTTTCTCTAGCTTTTTCATATGGGTTTTTCTTTTTAAAAAGTTTCATTATTCAAAATCCACAAAAATAACCTGATTATATCCACGAGGCTTTACAGTATAACCATCACCATAATCGTAGGTATCGGCCTTAACACCAGTCATTCCGGCCAAAGCCTTAGCCTTACGCACCACATTACGCTGAGATGCCTGTTTGTGAATAATAAACTCATATCGGTTAGCCCAGCCATAGTTAGGCTCACCACAGAACGTATCAGTTTGCGTAACCACCACTTTTACCATATTATCCTCAGTCTTTCCTTTTGGAATATAAGCGTTAATCCAATCCTTAAGCGTCATACCAGTCATAGCAACATTCTACCTTTCTTGTAAGAGTTTGTCAACTAGCAAATCGATGTTTCCGGTTGAGTCTTCGATACCTTGTCGATTAGTTGTTGGACAAAAATCTTATAAGATTCATCAGCCTGTTTACCCTTTACAGTATACAAACCAGCAATAATCAAACAAACTTCGATCTCAGACAAAGAAATCAAAACATTAGAAGATTTTAGCATTTTATCCTTTATGTTGATAATGTCTATACAAGAAATTCTCGCTGACTACAGCCACTCTAGTCAATCCTTTAGGATTAGCAGAGACTCAGTCCTCATAGTCTCTAAAAGCCTTACGGTTAGCAGTACCACGGGTACGCTCACGCCTAGCCCTATTATCGTGGACACCGGTACCACTAATATGTTCACAATGTCCGCGAGGAACCTCCCAAACCTTTTTTAGATTCAGGCTAATCGTGATCGTCTTTTTGCTGTTTCGCTTGCTCATACTCGTATCCTACCACTATAATCGGCTTTTGCAATAGCAAATCTTTATTTTTTCTAAAGCGTTGCCTCACAAGGGTTTAAGACATATGCTCTCGGAGAGCCTAATCGCAAACCATTGTGCGATAAGGCTTTAGGTTCAATCGTAATATGGGCCGTCTTCGTCGTAATCTACAAAACCCACAGCCTCATCTGTATGAAAATCTTCTACATCGTCCCCGTAATAACCGTAATCCTCGTCGGTTCCCCATCCTGCAGAAGCCATACCGCTATCATGGTCGCCGTCCATACTATCATCATAATCCTCATCCCAACTATCAAATTCATTCCAGCCATCCTCATCGTCATCACCGCCGGTAGTTAGGTTGGGCCAATACTCATTAGTACGATCATCACCATCAACGCCATCATGGAAATCATTGTAATCGTCATAGTTTGCGTCCATATCATCATCCTCATAAGAGTTTTCGGGATCATACAACGGGTCAGGATGGCTCATCTTTCAGTCCTTCAAGGTTACAGCGATATAGAACAAACCGATATATCCGACAATAAAGAGTATACCGTTCAACATTTTATTTGTCAACTCCTGTTTGATTCTGGGTAGATTTCATCGAAAATCTCATCGGCAACCCCAACAACTTCCGCCCAATCCAGAGGATGACAGTCGGGATCGTCAATCGGTTCAGCCATAGGTTCAAGAATCTCACGCTCCGCAAGATCGGAGAGGATAGCGTTGATCGTATCTGTATCTTCGAAGATGCTCATCATTTTTCTCCCTAGTGTTGCACCGATTATACAGTCATTATCGGCTAATGCAAGAGGGGTTCTTGAAAAAATCGGATTTTGCCTAAGTCTTTTATTGGCAACGGTTTATGATTTTCGTGGCCGCATAGCCTTGCCGCAAATCTTTGCTAGACAAGGACTTATGTTTAGTGATTAATAATCCAGCTCACCACACAGCCAAGGATAAAAGAACTCGACAAGATAATCTTATCGTAAAGATTCATTATTGCCTCTTTATCGGAAAAACAAGATCGCAAACAGCCCAAGAACAACCAATACCCACAATAAATCCCACACCCATCCACATCCAGTCTATATTAATACCGAACATCCTTTTTCCTTTGTTTATTTATCCTTTGTGAAACCAACTAAAAACTTTTCCCCACGATCATTAAAACCAATGAAAGAGCCTTCCTGCTCAAATAATCGACCAAGTTCTTCCAGATCCTCTACTGTGATTCTATTTCTCCAGTTATTCTTACAAGACTCAATAGCCCAACAGGCAAAGCCTCCTACAAGAAAAACTACAGAAACCCCAGCCAACCAGACAGAGATTGTAGACATTTTTCCTCACTTATTAATGAATGAAAAGTTTTCGCAGTTTTCCAGATAGCAGGAGCGATACTTACCTTCCGCAATCTTCACGATCATCAGATGACCCTTGGGCTTTTCATAAACTCTACGAACTTCCCCGGTATAGGACTTACCCTTATAGGCGAAAGAAACAACATCATGACGAACAGGAACAAACAAGGTTTCCATTTTACTCTCCAATAGGTTTCTGATCCATTCTACATCTATTATCGTCATTTGTCAAGCGTATTCTTTAAAAAAATCTAAGTTCAATGCACACAAGGCTTTACGATTTTGGCTCCCGAAGCCACCTAGCATAAACCCTTGTGTCTATTGGATTTATGTAGAGGCTCCCCCTCAAGAGGGGAGAGGATTCTGTACAGCCTGTTCCATAGCCTTTCCTGGCTTGAACTTAACGGTACGACGCTCGCCAATCATAACGGTTGCACCACTGCGAGGATTCCTAGCCTTACGAGCGGCCCGAACTTTCACCGTAAAAACACCAAAGTTCCTCAGTTCGATTCTGCCCGTACTGGCAAGAGTCAACACCAAATCATCAAGAGTTGCCTGTACAATCTCCTTGGCTTGGGCTCCAGTAACACCAACCTTCTCAGCGATCCGCTCGGCCATGTCTCTTTTGGTTGCAAGCATCGTTTTCTCCTTATGGGATCATTCTACAAAGATATTATCGGCTTGTCAATAGCCAAAACTGAAGAAAATCCTAAAACCTTACACGATAAGGCTTTATGAAAAATGAGTCCGGCCACAGTTTCCGCAAATCCTTGCGGCACCGTGGTTTACGTCAACCTCCCACTACCATCCCCTCCATAAAGGGGTATTCCTTTCCGTGTATCTTTACAAACCACTCATACTTTCGCTGATACACGCGAACCGGACTATATTGATTGATTCTATCCTTGGTCGTTACCGTTTGCCATCCCCCTGTTTGCAGGGTGTATGTATCGTCCGGATGAATCTTCACAACATAGGTGCTGTGAAGCATAATCCCTACACTATTATCATGCAGGATTTCAGCGTAGGTGTTATTTCCAACCTTACGTCGCTTCGCATTACGCTTACCATGAACCATGCTAATCGCTTCGCTGTGAGTCATTCTATTTCCTTTTCTAGTGTTATCGGTATTCTACAGTCTACACTTTAGAAAATCAAGAGGTTCTCATAAAAACCGTTTCATTCTTTCCGTTTTCGGTGAGAGTCACCAGCCAGCATCGACCGCTACCATCCTCGGGACGGATACCATTGATTAGACCAAAATGGTTTTTTCCGTCTCCAGTTTTGAGCAAAACACGCGAACGATCAGCCATCTTTTCGCAAAGCCAAGAATACGAATAAACAGGCCGACGATTCTCAACCAACATTCCGGAAAGTTTCATTTTGGGTTCCTTTCTCTTTCTCTTATATCGGTATTTTACAGGCCAGTCTTTAGGTTGTCAAGCAAAAAATCTTTTTTCTTATGCCACAAGGGTTTACGTCAAGCGTGGCCGGGGCTGCTCGATGCAAAGCCTTGTCGAGCATAGAGATGTGATTCACCACTTATTACGGCGGCACTCATCGGCCCATTCTTGATCCTCACGCCGGGTACGCTCATTGTAACCATACCCACCATTAGTGAGATAGTTATCCTTCATGGCATCATATCCATCGTCGGACGAATCCTCGTCGTTCCAATCCTCGTAATCATAAAGCGGGTCAGGGCAACTCATTTTTATCTCTTTCTTTCTTGATTTAGGTATTATACTAAACTATTTTACCTTGTCAACCCCTCACAAGAGAGGGGCCGAGTCGATACTTTATAGCATACAGTTCGTCTACTATAACGCGAACGACCGTATCCATCGGAATACTACGATGAGTATAGTAGCCCATCTTGATATCGAAAAGACTATACGTACCGGGAACACCAGAAGGAATAGACCCAACGCTATGGGGATGGAGCGTAAAGCCAGCAATATACGCATACCGGCGGATACTCTTGCGAATCGTTTCAGTCTTTGGAATCTTGCGAAGCATTTAGTTCTCTCTTTCTTTCTCTCTCTTCTATTATCGACATTATACAGGCTAAAACTTGAAAGTCAAGAGATTTTTTGGATTTTTTATGTCAAGAGATTTTGACAAAACTTTTTCTCATTTTGACGCTGTTTGGCACAGAGTATGCTAGAGCAAAAGCCATGCCAAAAGAGCACAATTCCTAAGTCTATGTCGCACAAGGCTTTACATCGTCCCTCTATACTCACAAGTGTTGTAAACCCTTGTGGCTTCATGTTTTACGTCTTATTAGAAATATACCCCTTATACAGGGGGTAAAACTCCTCGAACGAGAGGTTTTCGTGCATAAGAATACCATCAATATACAGGCAGTAAGTATCGGGAACATTCTCCGAAACCGTCCACACGAGAGGCCGAGAATCATTGATTGCTTGAGGATTCATTATTTCTTTCTTGCATAAGGGTTAGCGAGGAAGTGTAATCATACCATTGAAATGTGAAAATGTCAATACCAGTACCTTATCGGGATACTTGGTGTCGATATACTTTTGTGCAGTAGTCTTTCGGTTATCCGTAGCACCAACATACTGAACAACCGTACCATCCTTATCCGTAACCTTCCACACCTTCTTCTGTACGATCCTAGGAAGGCTAGCAAGAAAACCGTTTACGCTCATCGAGGATTGCATCTTTTCTCTCTTTCTTTTCTACTATTATACTACAGATTTTTATGCTGTCAATACTGATCAATAGTACAGATAGTCTTCCAGAATGCGTCCATCACGGTCAACGGTGATTCCCTCACCCTCATCACCCATCGGGAAGAAATCCCCAATATGGAAGGTGCCATCCCGCAGATCGTGGGTAAGAGCCTCAGCCAGCAACTCTCCACCGATGGTGGCAACCCCAACCAACGTATCGGGAGAAGTGCTGTCCGCACCATACAGGAACTCAACCAACTCGTCTCGGGTGCTCAAGGTAACCATTTTATCGTCTCCTTTTTCTTTCCTACTTCTTATATCGACATTATACAGAGTTTTCTTTAGATTGCAAGCGAAATCTTTGGAAAATTTCAAATATAATTTCGTGCCAAATCGAAAAAATCTGCAACGTATTGTTTCCCAAGGGTTTGCGTCAACCTAGGCCGAGGGCCCAAGTCGCAAAGCCTTATGGGCCAACGATTTAGGATTAGTACTTATATTTGGGAGGATAACTGCCAAGCCACACCATATGGTCACGCCACTCCCTCGCATAGGGGGTACCGTGCCTCTTGCGGATCAGTCGCAACTGTGCAGCAAGTGTACCTCTGTATATGGGGGATGGGTCACGCTGAATCCATTCCCCGATCCACTTATTCGCAGGCACAGCAACCAAAAGTCTATGATCGAAAACTTGCATTGTTCAGCCCTTATAGAGAGGAAGGCTATTATACTCTTCGACGGACATATTTTCAATCTCTTCCCGAGCAGCGGCCATATCCTCATCTTCGACGATAACCTCACAATGCTCCCAGCAACGCGGGCAGAGTTCCAATCCTGCAATATCGTCTACAATCTGAACACCACAGCAATCCGAAAACATCATATCATTTCCTTTCTACTTGCGAAGCGTAGCACCGTTCGCCTTAGCATACCGATACATAGCCCGTTCGTCAACCATGAAACGCTCCACACCCTTCAAGTCCTTGAAGTTCCAATGGTAGGTTAGCACATCCGAGCGAACCATCCATCGGGCTTCAACATCGGAAGTCCGCTTGAGTGTGTAACCCATCTTCTGCAACTCTTTGGCAATCGTTTTGCTGTTCATCTTTTTTCTCCTCTTTTCTTATATCGACATTATACAGGGCGATTCTTTAGGTTGCAAGCAAAATCTTTGGATTTTTCTGTCAAGAGATTTTGACAAAACTTTTTACGGTTTTACCTTTGTTTGGCATGGTATTTGCTATGTTGTTGATTTGCAAGGGTTTACGTCAAGCCTCTGTGGCCCCGTCGAACGCAAAGCCTTGCGTCTCAACGGGTTACGTCAGCCATCCCACCCAAAGGGGGATACTTCGATCCCTTCTGCCATTACGGCAGAGTATTGAGCAGCGAGTGCTTCCACCCTTTCGGGGGAGCCGGGCTTTCCAACCTTTACGATCATGCTATCATCACCCCCCACAACGCGGGGATCAACCTTTTCCATCTTGACGCTATTGGCTCGACGCAGAGCCTTACGGTTGAACTTCAAAACCTTTTCGGAACGAATCACGCTACCATCAACAGTGGTCTTGTCGCACGGGATAGCGATACCGAGAAAGCACATACGGGCTTGACGCTTGGCGTTTTCGATGATTGCGAACTTGGTCATGTCTTTTTTCCTCTTGGTGATGATGAAATGATTATACACTAGAAAAAATCGCTTGTCAACCCCCCTCTATGGGGTATTCATGGCCTTGAGGCTTTCCGTGTCAAGAATAAACCTATTCACCCCTCCTAGGGTGGGGAACTTCCATTCGAAGCCTGTATGGGTGGAAATCACGACCCATCCGAAAATATCACGACCCAAAGTATAGCCCAACTTGTTCAAACGCTTGGAAAGCACCTTTTTGCTGTACTTATTCATTCTTTTCCTTTCTTTTCTACCAATATATAGTGCAGATACCGTGCCAAATGCCGAAAAATATTTTTTCCACGATTTTCTCGGCGTTTTTGATGATTCTGTCATTATGGCACTATGTCATTCTTGCAGTTTCTGCCATTTTGTCCTGCCATTTTTGTAAAATGCACGTAAGTCTATGATTTTCAAGGCTTTATGAAAAATGTGGCCCAAAATATTCGCCGTAAACCCTTGCAGAGTAAAGGTTTAGGGGGTTTTTTCATTTTCTAAAGGACTGCCACTTTTTTCCATAAAAACCGGGGGTGGTCTAAAAGAAGTAGGGACACCATAAACTAATTGGCCAGTTTATTGATATTTTTTTCCATTCCATTATTAATTTTTACAAAACCTAGATGCTCATAGAAACCAAGAAGCTTATCGCTACAATGAAGCTTTATCTTATAGCATCCTCTAAATTTTGCTTCGCCCACACAATAGTTAACTATCAATCGCCCCAAACCCATAGAACGACACTCTTGCACAACTCCCACATCCTCCAAATGACAGCACAACTGATTGTATCTTAGTTTTCTTTCAAACAAACAAGTAGCCGTAGCAACTATTTTTCTATTATAAACACATACATATGTTACAATATTGTCTGGTCTAGAAAATAACCATCCCCTCATTTCTTGTTCATTGCTGACACTAACATCAGAACCGTTTAGATCCTCCACACACCTCATATATTCATTTAAATTATCATATATAGATATGGGTCTAATATAAAACATTATTCTACAGTTACGCTTTTGGCTAGGTTTCTTGGTTTATCAACATCGTGACCACTCAAAATAGCACAATAATATGCAAATAATTGTAATACCATACTAGATATCAAAGGACTTACGGGATCAACCACACTAGGAACTTTTAATCCATAATCACCAGAAAACCTATCTTCTGCATAAACCTCTATAACTTCTCCGCTCCTAGCTTGTATCTCTTTGATATTATTTGCAATTTTACTATATTGTTTTTTGTTGTTAGACACAACAATTACCGGCATATTTTTATCTATTAAAGCTATAGGACCATGTTTCATTTCGGCAGCAGGATATCCTTCAGCATGAATATAAGATATTTCTTTTAATTTTAATGCTCCTTCTAAGGCTACAGGAAAATTATATTCTCTTCCTAGATAAATGCAATTTTTAGATTTATGGAACTTAGCACCAAGTTTTCTTATATTTTTATTTAACTTTAATACTTCTTCTAATACTATTGGTAATTTTTTTAAATCATCTATAATAGCTTGTCTATAATCTATTAACATTCTAGAGTCTCTATATTGTTCTATCCATAGTGCTATTAATAATAATACTATTACTTGAGACATAAAAGCTTTTGTACTGGCCACCCCTATCTCTGCGCCAGCCCTACAATATACTCCGCACTCTGTTAATCTAACTAACGAAGAATCTGCTACATTACAAACTCCAATAACAATAGCCCCTTTGGATTTTGCTAAATTTGCAGCATTAATAGTATCAGCTGTTTCGCCACTTTGTGATATAGCTATTACAATATCGTCTTCATTAATAACTGGTTTTCTATATCTAAATTCACTAGCATATTCCACGCTAGTTTTTATTCCACAAAATTCTTCAAAATAATATTTTGCTATTAATCCAGCGTGCCACGATGATCCACATGCAAGTATAGTAATATGATCCGCAGTACTTAAGATATTTTCATAACCAAATAAACCTCCAAGTTTTATCCTATAACCATCAATCCTACCACTCAAACAGTCTGCTACAACTCTAGGCTGTTCATATATTTCTTTGATCATAAAATGATCGTATCCATTTTTTTCAATATTGTATATTTGATTATATAGTTTAGATATATTGCATTGAGATATTTTTTTATTTCTCATATCATAGCAAGTTAATTGATCTTTTAGTTCCACAACAACATTATCTTCTAATACAACAATATCATTTGTATATCCTACTAAAGCTAATTGATCACTAGCAACATAAAATTCTCCCGGTTCGCCCAAACCTACAACAAGAGGACTTCCTTTTCTAGCAGCTACTATATTTTCTGGATCTTTTTTATCTATGACGCATATAGCATACGCCCCAACAACTCTTTCTAGAGCAAATTTAACAGCTTCAAATAATGGTAAATTTTCTATTACTAAATAATCGTATATTAAATATAATAAAACTTCTGTATCTGTTTCCGAAACAAATAAGTAACCTTTATCTATTAATTCTTTTTGTAATGCTACATAATTTTCTACAATTCCATTATGAACGATGCTTAATCTATCGTCGCTAGTAGTATGAGGGTGAGCGTTTCTTTGAGATGGTTGACCGTGTGTTGCCCATCTAGTATGACCTATACCAATATTACTTGGCATATCAAAATCTATCCAATTATTAATTAACTCATTAACACATCCAGGACTTTTAAATGTAATTAATTTATTGCCTATTATATAGGATACTCCAGCACTATCATATCCTCTATATTCTAGTCGTTTAAGTCCATCTAATATAATTGGCAAACACTTCTTGTTTCCCTTGTAACCCATTATACCACACATAAAATTCTCCTTTATATACATTATTATACCAAATTATACAAAAAAAGACAAGCATCTCTGCCTGTCTCTCTTTGTGGCCTATACTATATAATTAGCTTAGTACCTTATTAATGTTGGTCTAATATATACCGGCTGTACCTGATAATAATTTGGCCAAACCCACTGTACCCCTTGCTGCACCACAGGAACCAAAACCGTTTCATAGGTTACTACTGGTTGAGGCTGAGGAGCAATATAAACGGGATAAACATTGTATACCGAAGGTGGATAAGCATATACCACTACTGTCTGAATTGGTCGAGCCCTTACCCACTCACAAGCATAACTATTATTTCCCACCATCATGACCATAAACAAAACCAACATACAACTAAACAATTTCATTAGATTAATCTCCTGGTTAAAAAAGATGAGGGATTCCAAATTTTACCCTGAAATCCCCCACCACTAGACCTTTATGCTGCACAACAATAAAAGATCAAGAAACAACATTATCCTGAATCGGAGAGACCACAACCTTATTTTTACTGGGGCGACCTCTCTTTTTCTTAATGGCCAATTTTCTACGCTGACGGCGAACCATAGCAGTAGTAATGTTTTGGCCGGTCATTTGGCTTAGTTTAGCACTAAGTTGTTCATCATTATATAGTTCCTGATTTGATCTAATAAAGTCTAGTTCGGTCTGAAGCCATTTCTTATATGTTGCCATTTGGTGTTCCTTTAACAAATTAAATTGACTAAAAGTGTACTAACACTATAATAGTATGTGGTTGACAACTTTGTGCAAGGAGTTTTTTATGAGTGATGCTAATATTGTCAAATCTACCTTAGAAGTTCATCCATGCGGAGCAGCAGCTAGTGTAGAAAGTGATTTAAATTTACCCGAAGGAAAAAGTATAGCGGAATTATTAGATGAGCAAAAAGAAAATCCGTCCGAAAATAGTGAAGAAAAAGAAACCGAAAAAAGTAGTCAAAAATAATTTACCCAATAATGTTAGTGAACAAGAGTTTTTGACCGTTTTAGATAATATATCTAAGAGATTAGGTCATAAATTTAAATTTGGATATCATGATTTTGACGATATGAAACAGCAAGCAGCTATTTTTGCATTAGAGGGACTAGAAAAATACGACAGAAGCAGACCTTTAGAAAATTTCTTATGGACTCATGTTCGTAACAGGCTTTTTAATTACAAAAGAGACAACTATCAAAGACCAGATAAACCTTGTTTGACTTGTCCCTTTTTTGATAAAAATTTTCAGTGTTCGACTAATCAATGTTCTAAGTTCTTAAACAAGAATGAATGCGAACTATATGCTAGTTGGAATACTAGAAATAGTGCTAAGAAAAATATTATGCAACCAAGTCATATGGATAATGGTTTTGATATTAGTCACGCTAAGGGTGATCTTCAAAATTGGGTACAGAGCAAAGAGATTATCGAGTTTTTAGATAATAATATAGGTATTGAATATAGAGAATTTTATTTAAAAATAAAACACGGAACAAAAGTGCCTAAACATCATTTAGTTAAACTACAACAGCATATTGCTAATCTAATGGAGACAACAGAGTGGAAAAACAACCACCTAAGAAAAGAGGACAACTAAGCCTCGATGAAGAAAAATTCATTACTGAAAATGCTGGCAGTATTAGCATAGAAGCTATTGCTCAGGAGCTTAATAGAAGTCCAGCTCCTATACAAAGATATATAGTAGAAAATAATCTGGATGTTACTGATGATACCAAAAAAACAGACGATTATCTGATTAAAAGACTACATCTAAAAACTTTTTGGTCAGAAATTCTCAGGCAGTTTGATGAAGAAAGCGGAGAATTAAAATATTTTGAAGATACTTGGATAGGATTGATGAAACAGTTTCGTGAAGATGTTTTACCAGCAGAAGAATTACAGATTAAACAATTTATCACCATAGACATTCTTATTAACAGAAGTATGAAAGAAAGAAAAAGACACATCACAGATACTGAAAAACTTCAGAAACTAGTAGACGCTCAATATGCTAAACCAGAAACAGAAAGAGATATTCCTAAACTAGCAAATTTAGAAACTCAATTAAGTTTTGCACGAAATAGTATTGCTAATTATACTAATGAGTATACTAAGCTTTTAAATGAACAGCAAAAGATTAGCAAGGATCTAAAAGCCACAAGAGAGCAAAGAATTAAAAGAATCGAAGATGGTAAAAGTAGTTGGGTAGGATTAATTCGTATGTTAGAAGACGAAGCTATTCGTGAAAAAGAAGGTAGAGAAATGGAAATTCTTAATTTAGCAACTAACAAAGCTAAAGAGAAACTATTTGAATACCATACATTCGAGGACGGCACACTAGATAAACCTTTCTTAACACCAGAAAGCGTAGAACAAGATGAGTAAAAAAGTTGCACTAGTAACAGGAGTAACTGGGCAGGATGGTTCCTACCTAGCAGAATTTTTATTAAACCATGATTATACCGTCGTGGGCCTCGTTAGGAGGTCAAGTAATTTAAATACTAATAGAATATCTAATATTTTAAATGTCCCCGAGTTCAAATTAGAAGAATTTGACTTAACGGATCCTGTTTCCTGCTCTTGTATGATTCAGAAATATCAACCAGACGAATTCTATAACTTAGCAGCACAGAGTCATGTGGGTACATCTTTTAGTCAGCCTAGTCTTACGCTTAATGTTAATACTCTAGGTGTTGTAAACATACTAGAGAGCATCAGAGTCTCCTCTCCTGCAACACGATTATACCAAGCAAGCACCAGCGAAATGTTCGGATATAATTTTAGCATAAATAACACAGGTATAAAATACCAAAATGAAGAAACCCAAATGTTTCCGCAAAGTCCGTACGGAGCAGCAAAATTAGCATCACATAATTTGGTTAGAATTTATAGATCGTCATACGATATGTATGGTTCTTGTGGTATTCTTTTTAATCATGAGAGTCCAAGAAGAGGAGAAAGCTTTGTAACTAAAAAAATTACTAAGTATATAGGCCAAGTAATCAATGGAAAAACGAGAGATAAATTAAGTCTAGGAAACCTATCTGCAAAAAGAGATTGGGGTCACGCTAAGGACTATGTAAAAGCTATGTACTTAATGCTACAAACTGAAAAACCAAATGATTATATAGTATCCACAGGAGAAGTACATTCTGTAGAAGAATTTTTAATGAAAGCTTTTGGTATCGTTAATTTAAACTGGAAAGATTACGTTATAGTCGATCCTAATCTGTATAGACCAGCAGAAGTAGATTATCTTAATGGTGATAGCTCTAAAATCAGAAAAACACTAGGATGGAAACCAGAATATACATTTGATCAATTAGTAGAAGAAATGGTAAAATTCGATATTGAGAATGAACATGTTTAGAAATTTCAAAGATCCAATTTATAAAGAATGGAGAAAACGGGTTTATACGAGAGATAAGCATCAATGCCAGTGGCCTGGATGTTTACAAAAGAAAAAACTAAATGCTCATCATATTAAATCTTGGTCACAATATCCAGGATTAAGATTTGATATCAATAACGGTATAACACTGTGTAAATATCATCACGATAGCATTAAAGGTATGGAAGAAATTTATGCTGGAACGTTATTAAGATTACTAGATAATAAAAAAAATTATGAATAATCAAGAAAACTCAGAATTTACCGTTATTATAGATACAAGAGAACAACAACCTTGGGAGTTTCCGTACCATTCTATAGCTAATCGTAAACTAGATACCGGAGATTATTCTATAGAAGGATTAGAGCATCTTTTATGCATTGAGCGAAAAAAGGGCATAGCAGAAATTGCTAATAATATTACGGAAAAAAGATTTAAAGATGTAATAGAAAGAATGTCTGGTTATAAGTATGCTTTTATCTTGATTGAATGTGATTATGATCAATTGATGAATTACCCCATAGGCTCGGATGTTCCTCAAAAACTATGGAAGAATATTAAAATACAACCAGCATATATACTAAAATATTTAGTAGAGTTACAAATGTATTATGGTATACATGTTATCTTTTGCGGTTGTCCTAGTTGGGCAGAAAAAACAGCCATGTCGATTATGAAAAGAGTACATACAAAACATGCAAAAGATCAACAAAAAGATATTTGAAGATGCGTGGTTAGGTCTTGGAGACTTATCTCTAATACCTACTACTCAAAACTTAATGATTCATAGAAGCAAAGAGGATATAGAAAATCCCGACTTGCATCTTATGAGATTGCTTTGCAATCCTAAATATTTTGGTGTTACATGTAAATTATTATTCGGTATCGAATTGCATCCTATTCAAATCGCAATATTACAAGAATTTTGGATTAGGTCATTCCCTATGTTTATAGCTAGTCGTGGTTTTGGTAAAAGCTTTATCATGTCATTATATTGTATATTACGCTGCGTATTTAAGCCGGGCACAAAAATCGTTGTAGTTGGAGCTGCATTTAGACAGAGTAAAATTCTTTTCGAATATATGGAAAACATCTGGAGAACCAGCCCTGTTTTAAGAAGCATATTTTCAGGTAATGATGACGGACCAAGAAGAGACGTTGATCGTTGTACATTAAGATTAGGAGATAGCTGGGTTATAGCTATTCCCATGGGTGATGGATCTAAAATCAGAGGTTTAAGAGCGCATATAATTATAGCAGACGAATTTGCATCGATATCACCAGATATTTATGAGACTGTGGTTTCTGGATTCGCCGCCGTTAGTGCCAGTCCTATTCAGAATGTTAAAGAACAAGCTAAAAAACAAGCAATGGCAGAAGCTGGAATATGGAATGAGCAGTTAGAAGCACTAGATTATAAAATGGGAAATCAAGCTATTATAGCTGGAACAGCAGACTATGCTTTTAAGCATTTTGCTAGCTATTGGAGAAGATATAAAGCTATTATAGAAAGCAAAGGAGATCCTACAAAACTAGAAAATATTTTTAAAGGAGAAGTACCTCAAACGTTTAATTGGAAAGACTATTCTATAGTAAGAATGCCTTATGAATTAATTCCTAAAGGATTCATGGATGATAAACAAGTAGCAAGAGCTAAAGCTACAATTCATACTGGCATATACAATATGGAATATGCAGCGTGTTTCGTAACAGATAGTCAAGGCTTCTTTAAGAGAAGTTTAATAGAAAGCTGTGTAGTAAATGATGCTAACCCTATAATTTTTGATGAAAAACCAATAATTTTTGACGCACAGACAATCGGAAACTCATCTGCACAATATGTGTTTGGAATAGACCCGGCCTCAGAGAAAGATAACTTTAGTATTGTTGTTTTAGAGGTTCATCCAACACATGCTAGAGTAGTATACTGTTGGACAACTAATAGAAGCAATTTTAAAGAAAGACAAAAAACCGGCCTAGTTAAAGAATATGATTTTTATGGGTTTTGCACTAGAAAGATACGTAATCTGATGAAAGTTTTTCCGTGTGTAAAAATAGGGTTGGATGCTCAGGGAGGAGGAGTAGCAATAGAAGAAGCTTTGCACGATCCGTCTAAACTAGAAGATGGAGAGCAATTAATTTGGCCAATAATTAATTATGATAAATCAAAAGATACAGATAATCAACCGGGACAACACATATTAGAATTGGTACAATTTGCTAAAGCAGACTGGACAGCCCAAGCTAATCATGGATTAAGAAAAGATTTAGAAGATAAAACAGTACTATTCCCTAGATTTGATAGTTTAACGTTAGGTTTAGCTCTAGATAAAGAAGGAAAAGATATACTTGAATCTGATCTTACTCCGATATATGATAATTTAAGTGAATGTATTTTAGAAATAGAAGAACTAAAAAACGAATTGACCACAATTGTTATGACTCAGACTAGCACGGGTCCTAATGCCAGAGACAGATGGGATACTCCGGAAGTAAAATTACAAAATGGTAAAAAGGGAAGACTTAGAAAAGACCGATATAGCGCTTTACTCATAGCTAACATGATGGCTAGGCAAGCAAGAATATCTTTGCAACCTATGAGCTATGATATTGTGGGAGGAAATACTAGGGATATGGTAGAAAATAAAGGAGATATGTATAAAGGACCAGAGTGGTTTACCTCTGGAGCTAATGACGCTGACTTCTTTGGTGTTTATCATAGATAACAGTGTATAATTAATAGCAATTCAATCCTAATGTAATACTATTATAATTATGGCCAAAAAAACTACAAGAAATAGCTCTATAAAAAACGCTCAACCATTGTCAGAAGAGGCTTATGTTTCTTGGGGCGATGATTTGGATAGTAAGCAAAAAGCCTTAAAAACAGCTTCTCAGTCACTGGACGAATATACGTTAATAGATAGAGCAGTAGGTAATCGTAGATATAATGTAGATTTTTCTAGACTAGATACTAATACTGGCGGCCGACCCGGATTAACAAGATCCGATTATGATTTCTTTAGACCTCAAGAGAGTATTCCTACTGAAATAAAAAGGATAATAGCCAAAGCAGAGGACGTTTACCAGAGAGTGGGATTAGTTAAGAATGTAATAGATCTTATGGGAGATTTCGCAGCACAAGGAATAAGATTATCTCATAAAAATAAAAGAATAGAGAGATTTTATAGACAATGGTTTAAAAAGGTAAAAGGAAGAGACAGATCAGAGAGATTCCTAAATAACATTTACAAAACAGGTAATGTTGTTATCAATAGGCAAACAGCAAAGCTAAATCTTAAAGTCGCTGATCAGCTATATAAAGCTGTTGCAGGATCCGATCTTCAGATCAATGAACTAGAGAATAATAATCTAGAAAAAAGAGAAGTTCCTTGGAGATATACTTTTATAGATCCTGTTTTCGTTGATGTTGCAGCTGGGCCTTTATCATCATTCGTTTCAAATAAGAAATATGAATTGGTTTTACCAGCCGCTCTTAGAAAAATTATCAACACTCCTAAGACTGATGCTGAAAAAGAAGTTATAGCACAATTACCATCCCCTATTATAGAAGCAGCAAAAACAAAAAAAGCATACCCTTTAGATCCAGAAAAAACACTAGTATATCATTACAAAAAAGATGATTGGCAAACATGGGCTTTTCCTATGATATATGCTATCATGGATGATATTGTATTAATAGAAAAACTAAAATTAGCAGATACAGCAGCATTAGATGGTGCAATTAGTAATATTAGAATTTTTAAGCTAGGAAGCCTAGAACATAAAATTGCCCCAACAAAAGCAGCCACCGCAAAACTAGCACAGATTTTAGGGAATAATATGGGCGGTGGTACTATGGATTTAGTATGGGGGCCTGATATAGAACTTATTGAAAGTAAAACTAATGTTCATCAATTTTTAGGAGAAGGTAAATATATACCACATCTTAATAGTGTCTATGCTGGATTAGGTATTCCTCCAACTCTTACAGGAACATTCGGGGCAGCAGGAACTACTAATAATTTTATTAGTCTAAAAACACTCACACAAAGATTACAGTATGGAAGAGATATACTTGTAGAGTTTTGGGAAAAAGAGATAGCAATCGTACAAAAAACTATGGGTTTCAAGTACGCTGCAAAAATAGAATTTGATAGAATGGACTTGAGTAATGAGGACGCAGAGAAAGCACTACTAGTTCAGCTTGTTGATAGAAATCTAATCAGTGATGAGTTGTTACAAACTAGATTTGGCATAGATCCAGATATGGAAAAAACAAGACTTAATAGAGAAAATAGAGATAGGAAATCAGAAAGAATGGTTAATAAAGCTGGTCCATGGTTTGATCCTCAGTTTGAAAATTCTTTAAAGAAGATAGCACTACAGAACGGATCGGTTGCTCCCAGTCAAGTTGGGCTGGAACTAGATAAGAAAAAGAGCGGAGAGAAGTCAGCTTTGGAAATGAAAGTTCCCGCATCTCCACCCGGAGGAGGTCAACCTGTTCCTCAAGGTAACAAAGGCGTTCCTCAGCAGGGGCGTCCTAAACTTTCTAAAGATACAGAAAAAAGAAAAACCAAAGAATTTAGTCCTCAAACTGGTGCTAGCTTAGAAATTTGGGCAAATAATGCTCAAGATAAAATTAGTGAAGTTTTAAATCCTGTATTTTTAGATTTCTACAAAAAGAAAAACTGGAGAAGCTTATCTAGTACAGAAACTAAAGAAGCAGATCTAGTTAAAACAAAGATATTATTTAGCTTTAATCCTTTTTCTATTATTGATGAAACTAAAGTATTAGACTCTTTCAGTAATGTAACTTCTAATGAAAAAGATTTTAATAATATTATCAATGGTTATAATGTTTGGATAAAAAATATTAAAAATGATCTAAATAAAGATTTATCAGTAGAAGAACAGAAACAGGCTAAAGCTTCTTTTTATTCTATGGTGTATTCGAAACTAGAATCATAATTTAGTAAAGGGGCATTATATGCAAATCTTTGAGCAAGAAATAGCCGATGGTCTAGAAGAAAAAATTAAAGCTTCGGCCGCTATATCATATGCCACCGAAGCTTCTCCATGCTCTAATACTCCTGTTGATATTAAGCATATCAAGAGTTTAGCTTTTTATAGTGATAGTGATTTATATTATGTCCAATCTATTTTAGTTAGCTCGTCATGGAATAAAAATGACGATATATTTGATAAGAATGAAGTTTGGGCGGCTAAACATACCCCAGAACATAAGCCAACCAATCTAGAGCATGATGAGAGTGTTATTATTGGTCATATCATATCTAATTGGCCAATCACAGAAGATGGAATATTAATTAATGAAAATACTCCAATAGAAAATTTACCAGATAAATATCATATTTTAACAGGTTCTGTAATTTATAAGGGTTTTAGCAATCCAGAGCTTAAGGAGAGAGCTGCTAAACTTATAGCAGAAATAGAAGACGGAACCAAATACGTTAGTATGGAGTGTTTCTTTAATGGTTTTGATTATGGTTTAATTAATAAAAGTACTGGAGAATATAAAATATTAGCCAGGAATAATGAAACAGCATACTTAACAAAACACCTTAGAGCCTACGGTGGAGTTGGCGAACATCAGAACTATAAAATTGGTAGAGTCCTTAGAAATATCACTTTTTCAGGCAAGGGTTTTGTCAATAAGCCCGCAAATCCTGATAGTATTATTTTTACAAAAGAGCTAATTTCTGAGGGTTCTAAAATTTTTACGGAAAAAAGCGAAGATTTATCAACAGCAGGTGTATCTAATGATCAGTTAACCAATAATGTGGAGAACAATACTATGAGTTTAGATCTTGAACCTATTATGACAGAAGTAGCAGAAATCAAAAATAAGCTAGAAGCTTTACAAGGTTTGTCAGAAGCCTTTACAGCTGCTACTACTCTAAAAGATAAAACAGTCGAACTCGAAGGCACAATAAAAGCTCACGAGGACAAAATTACAGAACTAACTTCTGCTCTTGAATTAGCCGCTACTGAAAAAGAAGAAGCAGCTAAGAAAAAGTCAGAAGAAGAAATGCTCAAAGAAGAAGAGATGAAGAAGGTAAAAAGTGAGCTTGATGCTGCTAATGAGACCATTGCAGCTTACAAGAACAAAGAAGAAGAAATGGCCAAGAAAGAGAAGAAGATGAAAAGAATGGCTTCTCTAATCGAAGCAGGCATTGATAATGATACGGCCTCGGCCACAGTAGATAAATTTGAGTCATTAGATGACGAAGCTTTTGCAGCTATGACCAGTCTTTTTGCTGGTAAAATGCCTCCTTGGCTTAAAAAAGACGAAGAAGACAAAGAGGAAGAAATGAAAGATAAGAAGAAAGCTTCTGAAGCCGAAGCTGCTGATCCAGCTATTCTTGAGACAGCCGAAGTTGAAGAAGAAGTAAATCTTGGTGTAGGCGGAGAGGTAGACTCGTCTGCTGAGAACACTCGCGCAGCTTTGGTTGAATTCGTTTATTCCAGACTAGGTAAAACTCTAAAAAACTAATAAGGGAGAACAGAAATGGCTCTTAAACCAGATCGTATCGAAAAGTACACAGATGTTTCATTCTTCATGAATACAGTTGCCGAGCGTGGAGGCATCGTTGTTCATAATACTTCGGGTGCCGGCGCATCTATGGATGATGCTGGTGCTGTTGTTATGTATCCAACAGGCGTCAACGCTGGTACAAAACCCGCCGGTCTATTGTTAAACGATGTTGTTGATCTTGATCTAACAAGACAGCACATCAACTGGCATCGTGATGAAGTCCAAAAGGGCGGCAAAGTCACTCTTCTACGTCAGGGTCAAGTTGTAACCAACATGGTAGCCTCTGGTCAAACACCATCGGCTGGCGTTGATGCTTACTACGACGTAGCTGGGCATCTAACAACAGTTAGTACCAACAGTACTAAGGTTGGAAGATTCCTCAGTAGTAAAGATTCCGATGGTTATGTCAAAGTAGATATCAATATTACCTGATAAGGGAGAAAAAAATGTCATCAGCCAAAGTAAATAAGTTTCAACCCTCAACAGAACTTACAGATCTTCTTGTGCGTTCTGGTTCACCCGTAAGAGAAGTCTCTCTAGAAGCTAATGCTCAAATTGCAAAAGCCCTAGAGCTACCGCTAAGACAAGGTATTCTTAGTGGAGATATTCTAGATGGCATCTTCGAGCCTATTACTTTGGCACAAGGCGCCACTCCAGAGTTCCCACTAGATTTTCTTGCTCCTGGCACAGAAAAAGACTTCGTAGCCTATACTGTTCCAAATCATGGATATATTCCAGAGAGACACGTTGAAGGCGATTACGTCATGGTCCCAACCTACGACGTTGGTTCTTCAATCGACTATCTCTTAAAGTATGCCCGCGATGCTCGTTGGGATGTTGTTGGTCGTGCTATGGAGGTTCTAGAGGCTTCGTTCGTTAAGAAGCTAAATGACGACGGTTGGCACACTCTATTAGCCGCCGGTGTAGATCGCAATATCGTTGTATTTGACAACGATGCTGCAAATGGTCTATTCACCAAGCGTTTGGTTAGCCTTATGAAGACAGTTATGCGTAGAAACGGTGGCGGTAACTCTGCCTCAACAAACCGTGGTATGTTGACTGATCTTTATGTTTCTCCCGAGGCTATGGAGGATATTCGTAGCTGGGGTCTAGATCAAGTTGACGAAGTAACTCGTCGTGAGATCTATACCGCCGCTGACGGTACCCTCAACCGTGTATTCGGCATCAATCTACATGATGTTGATGAGCTTGGTGAAGGTCAAGAATACCAACTATTCTATAGCAACCTACTAAATGGTACTCTACCATCTGGTAAGTCAGAGGTTGTAGTTGGTCTAGACCTCCGCAAGAGAGACAGCTTCATAATGCCAGTTCGTGAACAGGTTCAGATCTTCGAAGACGAGTCGCTACATCGTCAGAAGAGAGCCGGTTTCTACGGCTGGGCAGAGCAAGGCTTTGCTGTTCTAGACAACCGCAGAGTTCTTCTTGGTGCTCTCTAATTTTAATTAGCTAATTCGTTAGCGAAAATAAGGCTGGCCTTGCGCCGGCCTTTTTTTTTAGGTGTATTTAATATTGATATAACCAAAAAAGGCACGAGGGTCAAAATATGAGCTGGCAAACCGAGATACCCATTATTGTGCGAACATTAATAAATGATTGGTCCGATCCACCAACATATAGTGAAGAGAGATTGTTACAAGTTATCTCTGTCGCAGCAAAATATGTTCAATTTGATGTTTCTTTAGAGAATAGCTATAATATAAATGTAGTAAATCCAAATATTACTCCGGATCCTACTGTTAGCCAAGATGATATATTTATTAGTTTAGTTAGCCTTAAAACAGCTTGTATTATAGATCAAAGCACACTAAGAACCAAAGCAGCACTAGAAGGAATTAAGACCGTGCTTGGCCCAGCCAGCTTAAGTATAGCCAATAGTTTAACTGGATGGAAAATGGTTATTGAAAAAGGAGCGTGTGCAACCTATGAAGAATTAACATCTCATTGGAATGTACAAGATGCAACATCAGTTAGAGCTATTCTTAGTCCTTTCGTCGGTAATAATTTTGATCCTAGAATGATTAGTACAAATAATGCATATTATAGACGAATGTATACATAAGGAAATAACATGGCAGCAACAACATATAATTTTTCAATTGAACAAGGTACATCTTTTTCTATTCAGTTTACATACCTAACCGCAGAGACAGCCTCCCCCATAAACCTGTCTAATCACTGTGTTACATTAAGAATATTGCCAGCGCCAGACAATGAGACACAGAATCTATCTGTTATAACTTTTACAACTGTTGCACAAACAGTTACTCCTTTTTACTCATTTTCTATTAGTCCAGAAGAGGGGATTATTTCTTTAAAGCTATCAGCAGAAATGACTAATCTATTTTTACAACCAGGAGCATCTCCTCCAATAGAATGGTCTAACGCTAAATATGAATTGGAAATACTAACACCAGACAATTTTTTTCAAGGAAGTATGAAAACAATCAAAAGATTATTACAAGGAGATATAAATTTAACGAGAAGACTTATTCCAGCTGTAAATATACCAGGATGTGGAGCTTCTTTGTCAACAGGAAGTAACGCAGCAATAGTAACAGAAGAACAGGTGTCTTTTTCCGCTTTGGATAGTTGTATTGGTTCGCCATGTGAGTTTATAGGAGGTAATGCCAATATTTATTCTCTTACTAATCCAGATCCTTCTTTTTATGGTGACACATCTTTAATTCTTAAGGATTTAGACGTGTTAGAAAATCCTTATGGTAATTCTTATCCTAAGTATCTATCATTCAATGTTCCAGAATCTAAAGTAATAGAAAGAATAGACATAATGATAGAGAACATGTCCCATAACTTTGCACAAGACGTTAGACTATTGCTTACTCATGCTGGTAGCGGAGTATTACTAGTAAGTAACAATAAGTTTAATTTTGACAATAAATTAAGAAATTTATCTTTTATACTTTCAGATTATACTCCTTTAAGAGCTGACCCAACAGATTCAGAACCCACTGTTGGTAATGTTAATCACTATTTTAGCTCCTTATTAACAAATAAAAATTTAGGAGCAGCAAGACCAAAACCAATTACGAAAGATATTTTTCCAGAAGGAGCTTTTGATGAAACTGATTCTACTAAAAATATAAACGTATATGGCTATACTCTGTCTACTTTTGAGAATACTAATGCTCAAGGAGAATGGAGAATATATGGATTAGATACTGAAAGAAAGAATTCTGGATCTATAGGAGCAGTAAAACTTATTATTTACTTCAAGAATGAACAATCCAATGAGTTATCAAATAGCTTGTATTGTGGAGGAGTAACACGAGCAGGAGAGATTAGCGGTACCGGCGTCACCCTTTCCGGAGATAAAACAACAGAATTTAGTATAAACGATTTTGTTGTTATTAAATATAATACTGGTTTTGGTGAAGCTTTTACAATAAGAACTATTTCTACTAGTCCGTCTTATGATACCACCGACGATGTAACTGTATTTAGTGTTAATAATGCTATAGATGGCATTAGTGGAGTTTCTATAGAAATAGACAGATATAATCCAGAAAGTGCAGTATAAATATGGCAGAACAAACTATATTTGTGAATGAAACAGAGATATTAAATATATCTGATAATAATTATACTAATACTATTATTCAGGCTTTGGTTGGTCCAGAGGGAAAAACTGGGCCAGAAGGTCCGCCAGGGCCTCCGGGACCAAGAGGACCTAGAGGTAGAGCGGCACCATTCTTTCCAAGAACAGTATTCGCCTCGTCTTCTTTATCTTTAGATATTGAGAACAACAGCATACCAGTTATAAATGCGACATGGATAAAATTATCATCAAGCTCAACAAATAATATTATAGGTATAGGAGCCGGAACAGAGGGAGAGCTTAGAATATTAACTAATATAGGATCAAATAATATAGTTATAAAACATAATGATACATCTATAAGTACAGATCAAAGAATTCTAACTAATAGTAGTCAAAATATTACCCTTAATCCTAACAATTCAATTAATTTGATATATGATCAGACAGCACAAAAATGGAGAGTTATTTCCGTAGGATTAGGAGTATAAAGCAATGAGTGAAGGTTTTAATATTCCGTATGCGGAACTCAAAAGCATATACGCATCAGGTATAGACTCCATGCTCTCGCAAGAGGGTCTCACTCTACCTGTTACACTAATGTATGATGTGAAGAATGAACTATGTAATAATTGCGTGTACGATCCGGTTGCTCAAAAATCTTCTAGTTTATACAACAGTACAGGACCAAATCCTTTTCCAGAAAATTCTGTGTGTCCAGTATGTCTAGGCATAGGATTTATTACTGTAAAATCCACAGAAACAATATATATGGCTGTTATATTTGATAGTAAATACTGGACCAATACAGACAATAACATAATTAATGTTGCTGACAATATGGTACAAACAATTTGTCGTTCAAATCTATTACCTAAACTATTAAATGCTAAAGAAATATATTTTAATAATAATACTATAGAAAGATATACTAAATTTGAACATACTAGATTTGCTGGATTAGGCAATAGTGACTATATTTTTATGATGTGGAAACGTAAATGAGAATTATAGAAAACGATAGTACGATTAGACAAATGATGCTTAACGCATTATTGGAAGATGTAAGAGATACTTTTAATAAGTCTATACCTCAGATTAAAGATAAAATACAAAACTTAATTATTGATGCTATTAAAAATAGTCCAGAGTATTCCTCTTTAGTTTCTGGTCAGCTAAGGGCAGAACTTGGTATACCAGATGCAGCATCAAAGATAGAAGAATTATTAAACGTATGGACTACTAATATAAATGTAGAGATTAAACAGTTTAAGGTTACAAACATGGGGTTATATGGAGGATTTAGTATAAATTGTATAAAAAGTGATTTTTCAGATGTTCTAGGAACATCAGCAGCTCAAGTAGAAGATAAAATAAGAGGATATTCTTTGCCTTGGTTAAATTGGTTATTATTAGAAGGTGGTAAGATTTTAGTAAAAGACCACGTTGTGGTTGTTGGAAGTAGTACTTTCTCTAGAACAGGTGAAGCAATAATGAGAACTAGCACCAGTAGTTCTTGGAGAGTTCCTCCAGAGTTCGCAGGAACAGAAAGAGACAACTGGATCACAAGAGCCATAGATCAATTAGATGATCAAATAAGTAAAATTTTTCAAGAAACCATAGAAAGTAATATATAATGACTAATTGTAATTATAATCCTGGTTTTCAAAATGTTGAAGACTTTAATTCTTATTATTTAGAAACTCAACTAGAGGATAACCTTAAGAGCTTTCTAGATTGGGGTTTTCTAAATATAGGTGGATTTATCAATATTAATAGGCCAACACAAAATATTAATAACGCTATTGGTTTTCATAATTTAAAGCTTCAGTCTGATCCCCAATTTTTAATAGAGTCTTCAGGAAGGATCTGGGAAACGCCTAAGAGGCAATGGGTATCGACAAGTGGTATCCAGTACAAAGGAATATCACCAATACAAATTAGTGGAGTTTATGTCAATAGCACTTTTATCCCTGGACCAACAGGTAACTCGCAGTATTCTTATACTTTAGATTATAATTTTGGTAGAGTTATTTTTACTAGCGGATTACCGGCCAATACATCTGTGCAAATGGATTATTCCTACAAAGCTATTCAAACCTATAAAGCTACAGATAATTTGTCTAACTTAAAAGATCTACAGAGGTACACATTTTTAAGATCAGAAGATACTAAAAATTTAAAAAGCAAACCCAACGCTCAAATGCCTTGCGTAATAGTGCAAGTTATACCAGGAAATAGTTACAAACCTTATCAATTGGGTTCGACCGTTTTTTTGGCTTCTCAAGATATAATGTTGCATGTTTTTACAGAAAATGCTATAGATAAACAAAATATTGTAGATATTATTAAACTACAAAAAGATAGAACATTATTATTATATGATCTTAAAAAAGTGGTCAAAGACAAAGTTTATGAACTAAATAGTAATGGATCACTAAATTCCAATAGAATCAATTATTTAAATCTACTTAATAATTCGGCTTATTTTTGGAAATACTCTAGTTTTGAAGATATTAAGAGTATAGATAATGAAACACTACAAAGCGATTTATACTATAATGCTACCAGAGTTACAATCAAAACAGTATTATAGCTTTTAATTTTTTTGGTGTATACTTATGCTGAAGATGCATTTCATTCCTTCCTGTCAACGATCCAACAAATAACAAAGGGTTTAAAAATGGCAAATCAGAATAAAAGAATTTACTACGCTGTACAAAACGTCGCCCTAGGTGGTAATATTAACGGAAGCGCTAATCCCTCGGTTACAGAGGCGGGCGGTTTGCAAAGTGTAGGTATTAATACAACTTTTGCTCTTGATCCCACTTATCAGTTGGGGCAATTGGCCAGCTATTATATTACCGAAGGAGTACCAGAAGTAGAAGTTACTCTAAGTAAGATTATTGATGGTCGTATGCCAGTTTATTTACAAGCATGTGGCGGAGCCAGTGCTGCCAACAAGAGTTTAGCAGAACTACAGAACGCTAGAGCCACACTACAGTTAAGCATTTTTGCTGATACAAATATTGCTGCCACAGGAACAGCACAGGCCACAGTAAAATGCACAGGTATGTATGTTTCTAGTATCAGTTATAATCTAACTAATGACGGTAATTTTACAGAAGAACTAACTCTAGTAGGTAACCATAAAGAATGGTCCGGATCAGCAGTAACAACATCAACTGGTATTGCTCCTGTAGCTCAAAGATGGGCTTTCAATAAAGACGCTTCGACAATACCAGCTAGTGTTAATCAAAGCAATAGTGCTGTGCTAAATAGTGCTAGTGCTAGTGTTAGTTTGGGCCGCGAAAGTATTTTCGTTCTAGGTCAAAGAACACCTTATCATCGTTATGCTACTTTCCCCGTAGAAGTAACATCAGAGTTCCAGGTTCTAGCCCAGAATAGCGACGGTGTTGCAGCAGACATGGTTGATAGTGGTTGCCAACAAGGTGCCACAAGCAATCTTAGCAACGAAACTATCGTACTAGTAGTTTGTGCTCTACCAGCTGGTGTAGATGCTGATGGTAACTCAGAAAATGTTATTAGCGGCAGAAAAGTAGTAACAATCGACCTTGGCACACAGAATAAGCTAACATCAGTAAACTACAGTGGTGGTGACACTGGTGGTGGAAATGCTACAATTACATATAGTTATCGTAATTACAATGACTTTAAGGTTAATTGGGGTTGATATAATTAGTTAAAAGAATAAACAGGAGGACAGATGGAGGAGCTATTTACAATTATAGGAAAGCTATATACAGACATGGTTCAGATGCAAGGAATCATATCTAATTTTCAACAGCAATTAAAGGATAAAGACGCAAGAATACAGGAATTGGAGGAGCAGCTTTCTAATAAGAATTAGAGGATTTTCTTTAAATGATGAGGACTAGCAACGATATTCTGCTATCCAGGATTGTTTTTGGTTCTATGTTAGTTAGAATTAACAACAAAAAATATATCTATAGAAAAGCTTCTAAAGAAATAAATTATAAAGCAGATTTATTATATGAAGAGACTATCCAAGATCATATATATGATGGATGGTTAACTTTAGATAAAACCAAATTTGTTCTTATGGAAAATGGACTTTGGAGCAATAACCATGAGAACACTCTCAAGGAATTGGATAAACAATTAGACGATCTCAAAGTATTATTATTTGAAAACTTTATGTTTAGCAAAAAAAAACAAGATTATCGTAATAAAATTAAAAACATAAGAAAACAAACAAGTAATCTATCTAATATAAAACATTCTATAGATCAGCATACTATAGAAGCATATGCGTCTAGAATTCGTAATGAATATATTATTATGAATTGTTTATATAACAGTACTAATACTCACAAAGTATTTAATAAAAACAAAAAGAATGAATCAGATTTTTTGAATGATTGCGCCAATGAAATAGCTAAAAATATTCCTGGTATAGATTCTTTAAAATCATTAGTTAAATCAGAGATATGGAAGTCGTACTGGAATGCTAGTGGAAAAACTAATGTATTTGGTTCAGATTCTAGCGATTATACCGATGAGCAAAGGGTATTAATTAATTTAAGCAGGATGTATGATTCTGTATATGAACACCCAGATTGTCCCAATGATGATATTATAGAGGATGATGATGCTCTGGATGGGTGGATGATCTCACAGAAGAGAAAGAGAGAAAAAGAAAAGAAGAGTCAAACATTATCTAGTAAAAGTGGAAAAGCTAATAATGCTGCGGAAGTATTTGTAATGGCTACTGATAATCAAGAAGCTCAAGAGATTTTTGACCTAAATTCCCAAAACTCTAGACAAACCTTGCAAGAAAGACAAAAAGTTGTTTTATCTTCTGATAAAGCTATTGATGAATTCCAATTACCAGACGTTCAGAGAGAAGTTAAAATGAAATTAAATCAAGGACCACCTCCTAAATAAAGGATTAATATATGACAAAAGAAGAACAAGATCTTATTATAAATTTAGTATCAAAAAGACTAGAAACCACTATGATAGGCTGTTTGGCAAGATTCGAGAGTTCGTTCGGCACCCTATGGGGTTATGATGAAGACTACGATAAGCCTCTTACGGCAAGTCAAGAAAAGTTTCAAGATACTTGGGAGTATACTAGAACTGGTATATTAAATCATGGAAATAATCAAATTAGAGCTGTTATAGATGATATTCGAAAAATAGCTCAAGATAAACCTTTTACGAGATACAACTACAAATTCTATTTTAATGATAAAAACAGAAAGGACGATGAAGTATGAAGACTAAAACTTTTACAGCTATGGTTAATGAACAGAAGGTTGATTTGATGGTTCGTTCGCCCTCTATCCACGACCAGAGAGAGGCTCAGAAGGTTTATAATCAAGCTTTTACAGATGCGGTTAAAAGCAAAGCAGTAGTAAGAGCTAAATTAGATGATCTATTACAGGATCAGGGTTTATGGAATGATGAAAAACAGGTCAAGTTCAATACCCTGCAACAACAGATTTTGGACGGAGAAAGAAGATTAGCCAAGGGTGGCTTTAGTCTTAAAGAGGCCAAACAGTTAGCGATGGATATGAAAAAGAATAGAGATGAAATTAGAGAGCTTATCTCTGTTAAGACATCTCTAGATAATCATAGTGCTGAAGGACAGGCTGATAATGCTAGGTTTAACTATCTCGTATCAAGCTGTTTGGTGTATAATGATAGCAAACAGCCATATTTTAAAGATATGGAAGACTATCTTAATAGGATAGGAGAAGATGCTGCGATAAAGGGTGCTCAAAATTTGGCTTCAATGTTGTATGGTTTGGATAACGATTATGAGTCTGGTTTACCAGAAAACAAATTCTTAAAGAAATTTAAGTTTGTTGATGATAAACTAAGACTAATTGATAAACAAGGCCGTTTGATTGATGCAGAAGGTAGGCTAGTTGATGAGAATGGTCGATTTATTGATGAACAAGGTAATTTTGTTGATAAGTTTGGTAATAGAGTAGATGAAGAAGGTTCCTATATAGTAGAAACCGCTCCATTCCTAGATGATGATGGTAACCCAGTTATTGTAGATGAAAATAATAATGGAAATACAAAAACAGAAACACCCAAACCAGTTGTGGCACAGGAACCAGTCAAGGAACCTGTTGAACCAACTGTTTCAGAAAATAGCTGATTTTAGTTTACTTCACTTTTTTTGTTTTTTAAAAGCACCAGCAGGTTTTACGACTTGTTGGTGTTTTTATTTTTGAATACTCAAAGGACATAATATATGGCTAAAGGTTTTAATCTAACAGCAGAGATTAATCTAAGAGGACCATCAAATGTAAGGAATGTTATAGCTGACATTCGTAGACAACTAGGTACCATAGATACTGCTGTTACAGTTAAAATAGATCCACAAGCATCGAATAATGCAAATAAACTAGCGACTACATTAACCAGATTAAATAATGTATTAACAACAACTAGTACTCAATCAAGATTAACAGCAACCAATATTAGTCAATTGGCTAATGCTCTTAATGCTTTTCAAACTAGTGCTAACTCTGCTTCTAGATCATTAAACGGTTTACCTAGAAATATAGCTCAAACAACTCAAAACATACAAAGAGCAGCACAACAAACCGCTGCCGCTAGAACAGAATTAGAAGAATTCGGAAGACAATCGGCTTTGGCAGTAAGACGTTTTGCCGCCTTTAGCCTTGCAACAGGAGCCATTTATAGCTTAGTTAATGCCGTTAGTAAAGCCACGGCAGAATTTATAGAGTTTGATAGACAAATAGTAAGATTAACTCAGATTACAGGAGATTCATACGAACAATTAGGAGGATTGACCAGAACTATAACAGGATTATCTACTTCCCTAGGTGTTACTTCTGGTGAGTTAATAGGGATTGCAGACACATTAGCACAGGCAGGGTTAAGTGCTAGAGAAACAGAACAAGCTCTTAAGGCTTTAGCTCTAAGTGCTCTTGCTCCATCATTCGACAGTTTAAATGAGACGGTAGAAGGCTCTATCGCTTTAATGAGACAGTTTAGCATTTCTACAGGAGACTTGGAAAAAGCCTTAAGCTCTATTAATTCAGTAGCCGCTGCTTTTGCCGTAGAATCCAGCGACTTAATTACAGCTATTCAGCGTACCGGTGGTGTGTTTGCTAGTGCTAGCAAAGGTGTTAGTGAAGGTACAGATGCTCTTAATGAGTTTTTAGCTATTTTTACTAGTGTTAGAGCCACCACTCGTGAAAGCGCAGAAACTATTGCAACAGGTTTAAGAACAATTTTTACGCGTATTCAAAGAGCGGATACCATTGAAGCTCTTAAAGAGTATGGGGTTACATTAATCGACGTAGAAGGTAAATTCGTAGGAGCATATAGAGCTGTTGAATTATTAGCTCAAGGATTAGGGCGTTTAGATCCTAGAGATTTGAAATTTAGTTCTATAGTTGAAGAACTTGGAGGTTTTCGTCAAATAGGTAAGGTGTTGCCTTTAATTCAACAGTTTGCAACTTCACAGGAAGCCTTAAAAGTAGCTTATGCGGGACAAGGATCATTAGCAACCGATGCGGCCAAAGCCCAAGCTTCGCTATCCATACAGTTTGTAAAAACTAGAGAAAATTTCGTAGCATTAATTAGAGATGTTGGTAATAGTGATAGTTTTAGATCTTTAGTTAATGTAGGATTAACCTTAGCAAATACCTTTATTAAGGTTGCTTCTGTAGCTAAACCATTATTACCTATTTTAACCTCTATCGCAGCGGTTAAAGGTTCTGAAGCATTATTTCAATTTGGGAGTGGTTTTTTAGGTGGCTTTGCTAGACAATCTCCAGGATCAGTTGGTCAAAATGCAGGACAAGCTTTAAGCGGAGCTAGAAATCAGCAAAATGCAGCAGCAGCGGTTAATAATACTAGGGCTCTTTCAACAAATACCAACGCTTTACAATCATTAACATCAGCTGTACAGCAGCTTAATTCTAGTATTACTAATAATAGAAGAACTGGCCCACAAACTATAAATAGTGGCGGAGTAGTAAGAGCTTTTGCTAGAGGGGGTGTTGTTCCCGGAGTAGGTAACAGCGACACTGTGCCAGCAATGTTACAGCCCGGTGAATTCGTTATACGAAAGAAAGCTGTTGAAACTATTGGTGCTGGAAACTTACAAAGAATGAATAAGTATGGTGGTGGTGGAAGTATAAGAGCAGGGTCAGCTAGTAGAAGAAAAAGATTTGCTGGTGGAGGCAGGGCTCCTGAGCCACAGAAAGTAATTAATCAGATAGTCAGGGACGGAGATAGTTTAAATATTCAATTTACGCCAAAATCTGAATCATATAATAGTAGCAGTAGACTATTAGGTATAGATACATACGAATTAAACTCAGGACCAAAATGGAGAAGAAATCTTGCAGCAGCAGCTAAACAAGAAACAGAAAATTTTTACAGATCAAATCAGGACGTAACAGAAGACTTTAAAGAAGGATATAGAAGAACTGGTGGAGGTAAAGATAAATATGGTCGTCCATTTTTTGCTAATGATCAACTTAAAAATACCCTACTGTCTAAGGGATTAGGATATCAATACGAAGGAGGAAAGAAAGAATCTGAACTGTCTAAAGATAAATATCTTGAATTATATCCTCAAAATAAAGCAATAGTTAATCGTAGAAATTTTGGTGGACTAATACAAAAATTTGCTAAAGGAGGCAAAACTACAACACAAGGACTACTAATGTCCGCACTAAAAGGATATAAGGGCGGTAGATATGACTACTATTCTTTATCGGATATTTTAAAAATACAAGGATTGTCTAGTATATTAGATAAAATAGAAAAAGCTTACGGTGTCAGTTCGGCTAAGGTTATAGGATCAGGAGGAGAAAATGTCGCATTCGATATAGGTAACAAAATACTAAAAATTTCTCGCACAGGTTTTGGCATTCAACAAATAGCTAAAGATATTGGATTTAAAAAGAAACAAGTAGCAGAAATAGGGAACTATCAACTACCAAAAGGGCTGGAACATGTATCTGGATATAGAAAAGTCCAGCAATTTGGAAAATTAACTGCTGCTTTACAAGATAAAGTTAAAACAGATGATACTGACAAAGGAATGAGAGACGCTGAACTATTACAAGGTAAGCTAGCAGAAAGAGGTTTATATTGGATAGACGCTCATGGATCTAATATGGGATATGATAAAAAAGGTAAACCCACAATTATTGATGGAATGGTATTATCTAAAACTTATATAGATAAACATTTAAGCGAAGATAATATTGAAGATATTGAAGGAGATAGTTTTGGACCAATGTGGGAGTGGGGGAGAGATGTAAAAAAGAGAAAAGGAAAGCCTAGATTTAACCTAGGTGGATTAATACAAAAATTTGCAGTAGGAGGATTAGCAGGATTAAAACAAGTAGCATTAAGAAGAGTTGGAATTATAGATACAGATGTTTTAAGAGATCCAAACAATAGAGATACTGTTTCAGCAGAAATGGAGAAATTAGGATTAACAGATACTAGTGCGTATAGTATAGAGTTAGCCAAAAGAGCAGCGACTGCGAGAAAATCTGGATCTCTTTTAAGATTAAGAGCCATCGCTGGAGCTGCTGGTAGCGGTAAAAGCAGTTTGGCAACAGGAGTGGGAGCAACAGACGATGCAAGTTTAAGAAAAACTACCCGTTCTCAAATACTAACGCCACAAGATATAGCCAACGTCGATGAAGTGCTAGTTTTAACATCAACAGCTAGTGACTCTAAACTAGATGCTTACCTTAGAGATGTAGACCGAGCCTATGTACTATCGTCGTCTTCTGCTCAAGAAAGACAACAAATAGAAGCGAATAAAGAAAGAAGAGACGCTACTGGGCAAGGGTTATACGGGCGTAAACCTGGAACCACAAGAGGAGCAACGACTGATTTTGCCTTGGACGAAACTGTTCTAAGAGAAGAATTGGGCTCTAGAGCGATGGTTCTTGGAAGAAAAGATGGTTCATATGGTTTAAGAAGAAAAAGAGAAAGTGAATTACCAGAGATTGTACAAGCGGGAGGTTTTTATACTGGTGGATTTGCTCCTCCAACAAGAGGTCATAGAGGAGCATTAAATAGTTTGTTAGCTCGAATGATAAAGCAAAACCCCGATGCTTCTATAGAAGATATAGTTGTTAGTGTTGCTCCTAATCTTCCGATGACTGAAGGATCAGAAGGTATTGAGCATTCAGCAAGATACGGTATTTTCCCATCAGATTTTAGGGCTTTATTGAGTCAGATAAATTTCGGTGGAGCGATGATTAGTACTCAAGATCAGCCTCCCGGATCTTTGCCTAAGTTTATGGAGGTCGCTGGCTCAGGAGGTAGAAGACGTTTTGCTAGATTAAAAGGAGCTATGGCTGTTACATCCGGTAAAGAAGAAGGAGTACTTGGCAAATATCAAAGAGCAGGAATTCAGGTAGAAGATATTCCTCGTATAGAAGATATTAGTGCTACAAAGGTTAGAGATGCACTATTCAAAGGAGATGATGCTTTACTTCAAGAGTATCTAGACCCAAGCATTGCTTCTATCTTAATGGGTAATAGAACACAGCTTCGTAATCGAAGTATGATGGTTCCTATGCTTTTGGAAAAAATAAAAGAAGTAGTAGAAGTAGAAAAAGCTAATTCTAATGCGGAAGTGCAGAGATTATTGGAGTCAGCTCCCGGAGGTCCATACAAGAATGTTAGCGCTAAACTCAGAGAAAATGCTCCAGAGGTGGCGGAGCAGGTAAGGCAAATCAGGTCTCAAAGAGATATGATGGCTCGCGGAGCTTTTGGATATAGAGCATACAATGTTATTCAAGCTTTATCTTCTCAATATCCTGAAATGTATGCTTTAGATCCCAATAGGACAGCATCCGTATCCGCAGCAGCCCAGGATATAGATAGAGATATAATGATGGGGCAAGTTACGGAAAGTATGAGAGATTCTTTCCCGTCCATAGGTTCCGCTGAGACACTTTCTCCAATTCAAGAATCAATATTAGCTAGAGTTCAAAAAGAAACAGCTTCTAGAGGATCTGGATTATTACCAGCTTCTAATCAAGAAGTTCTAAAAGCTCTAGGGAATAGTGTTATTCCTAACGAGGATAGATTTGGTAAATTTGCTGGTAGATCGTTGTATGATCATCTTAAACTAGGAAAGAAAGTAAAAACTAATCTTCCTTATTGGTTTAGCGACTATAAGACATTCATGAGAAGACCCGGCGAAATTACTGGTCTTACAGAAGAAGACGTATCCACATATGCGGCTACTAGAGACTATGTTATAGATTTATTTAATAAACAAAAGAGTGGATCACAACAATCATTATTAGAAAGCACAGCTCAACAAATAGCCCAAACACAAATGTTAGCTATTGTTGGCCTTAGAGGTAAAAATGGTTTACAAGGCCCATTGACTTGGAACTTGGGTAATAACACAGCAGGAGAACCGGTCTCGGTATCTGCTACAATTATGGAAAGAGTGTTACCAGCTAAGTATAAAGCTGTAGCTGATTATATTAGTGAGCAAACCGGCAGTATAGTTCAGACAGCTGCTGGAATGATGGGAGAACCAGGATCATTAAAAAGTCTAGATCTTAAAAAGAGAGAAGTGCTTAATCAAGGAAATATAGAGGGTGGTATTTTTGAACAATTATTAGCTACTCTAGGAGCAGATGTGCTAGACGATGCTGTTAGAACACGAGCTATAGACTTTCCAAGTGGAATAGGAGAAGTAGCTGGTAAAGTTTTTGGTATAGATGCCAATATACCAACAGAAGCTAAGAGAACGATTGACTCTACATCTAGAGCTAAGGCTATGGAGGAATTTCAAAGATACTTTAGAGGAGTTTATGGAGTACCAGAACCGGAAGGGGATCTGGTACAACAGTTTGCTAAAGGTGGAAAAGTAGATGATTTATTAGTAAAATATAAAGACATTATTAAAAGTATAATGCCGGCTGAGTATATTGCTGATGATGGATTTTTAGTCGGTACAAATGTTGATATTAATAGAAATAATTCTATGTTTCTAAAAGCCTTAAAATTTATGATTCCTAATGCTAATTTTGGATATACCAAAGGTACAAATTACTCAGTTTTGATAAATTCTTTGCGTAAAAATAAAAGTAAATTCACAGAATCAGAATATTCAGAGTTAGAAAAATTTGCTATAGAAAAGCTTAGTCAAACCAAAAATTCAATTACTCTCGGTCCTGGCGCCGAGAGTCTTTTACCGCATGAAGCTTTCCATACTATTCAGGGATTTTTAGCTTTAAATCATCCTCAAATCTTTGACAATCTACTACAACAGTCTTTAGCTAATAAAGATAGATACTTAGAAATATATACTAAATCTAAACTTAGTAAAAGTTTATTAGGAACATATCAGCCTGAAAAAATGTTTACTGATCCAAAAACAGGTAGTTCTTCTTTTAGAGGATTAACTACGATATTACCAGAAAAATATAAATCATCAGAAACAATAAAATCTTTAGATAAAGAAATATCATCTACATTAGGAGCTAATGAGATAATACCTTCTTTATTAGACATGATTGTTTTAGAAAAAAATACAGCAGCACAAAAATTACTTTCTGATATATTTTATTCATCAGGATTAAATGCTAATTTCGCTAGTACCATGCCACAAGGTTATTTCTGGGGAGGTAAAGTTGACCCTCTTGCTAAGAAGTATGGATTATCACAATCAGAATTTGAAGAACAGAAAAAAATAGCTAAATTTATGGGATTAAGCGATAAAGATTTTGAGGAAAAGCTTAGACTGTTCGCTTCTCAAAAGAAACGCGTTAAAGGAGCTAAATTTGCCGCTTTAGATGCCGTGGCAGATTCTTCTGTGGCCAATCAAAGAGTTACAGCAGAACAACAAGCGTTATCTGAATTCTTACAAGCCACTAAATTTGCTGATGGAGGCACCGCTACTTTAGACAAGCCCTCTAAAAATTATGGTAAGATAAGCATCACTGAAGATGGAAATACTATTAGTGCAGGGTATCTTAAGAGTAATGATGATAGATCTGGATATGTCAATGCATATAAAATGAGAGATTATCTATATTACGTTGGTTTATCCAAAGCTACTAGTGGTTATGGGCCAAGATTATATGATGTTGTAATGGAAGCAGCTACTGAAAAAGGAGCTATGTTAACTTCAGATAGAAGTAGCGTTAGTGGCGATGCCAAAAGAGTATGGGAATATTATTTTAAAAATAGAGGAGATGTTAAAAAAACACCATTAAAACCAGATGATTGGACAAGAAATCAAGCAGATATTGATCCTAAACTATATGGAAGAGAAGAAACATGGCCCCCAGCCAATGATCCAGCATGGATATTACAAAGCGGTTATAGCAAATCTCCTTCTTTAATCAATGATCCAAGCGCTGTTATAAAAACAAACAGAAAACAAGATAGTAGAGCCATGGCTCTGCAATACTTTCAGAGAGCTGCCATGGGTGGTTCGATTAGAAGATTTGCAAATGGAGGCTCACCAGAAGATACTGTTCCAGCATTATTAACCCCGGGTGAGTTTGTTATCAATAAGAAAGCTGCTCAAAGTATAGGATACGGTAAGCTTAACAGACTAAATCAAGCAGACAAATTACAAGGATATAATAAAGGTGGTCCTGTAGGAGGAATACAAAGATTTAATGTTGGTGGCAATGTTGCTTCTGAAGCTCAATTAAACGAGATTATAGCAGCTACATGGGAAGTCTTTCAAAAGATGCCAGAAGGTATTAAAAATATTATAGAGAAGTCCCTAGACTCCGCTTCTATATCTTTAAATACAGGTGATACTTTTGACGATATAAATTTAAAACTTAGACAACAACTAGTATTTGCTCAAAAAAATATTGATAATTTAGGACCAGAAGTAGTAGAAGGAATTAGAAAAATTTTAGGAGCCGGAATTCGTAAGTTAGACGTTATAGAGTTAGACACTATACGTTCTAGCTCAAGTTATAAAGGTCCGGGTAAAGAATATTATGAAGACGTTGAAAAAGCAAGAGCCGGTAGAAAAGTTTTCGAGTCAGGAGCCTCTGATGCTAAAGACGTAATGCAAGCTATGGCTAGGAGTGTAGGAGGTGTAGGAAGCGAAATATATCCAAAACCAGTCGTTAAACCAGAAGATTATTATAGTAGATTAGATTATAGCGATATTGGTCCATCCAGAGGGGTTAATGATAGAGGACAATTATACGCTAAAGCATTAGCTGGCGAAGACCCAATAAAAGTAAATGCTCTAATTGAAAAGCTTAGAAAAGAAATGGAGGATGCGGCTAGAGCCGCTGGTATAGCTATCAGTAAATGGGGCAAGAGCGAATCTTGGGCAGCGTGGGATATTGGTAAACAATTGCATATGGAAAAAAATCCAAGAGAAAGCAGCGATAGATATCGTTTAGCTAATCCTTTAAATGATGCACAGCTTCAAAAAGAGATAGTACAAAGACATTTAGCTTGGGAGGCTACTGGTGGCAGAAACGCTACTACGGGAGAAAGATTATCTTCTGCTGATCTTAAAGATTTGGGTGCTCGCATTATGGAGCAAATAGAAGCCACTAAAGCCCAAACAGATGCCACCAAAGCCCAAACAGATGCAAATACTCAAACAACATTTCCTTTTATGGCTCCTCCAACACCTTCTGGTCCTACAGGTCCGGGTGGTCAGAGAACATTTGCTTTTATGTCGGGTTCTGGTGCTCCTAATCCTTACTCAGCAACTTTACCATCTGGTATTGATTATAATCCTGTTAGTAGAAGGATAAGAAGAAATACTAGAGAAAACGACCCCAATATACAAGAAAGATATCAAAGATTCTCTTCGTCTGTATTTAATAGATCTATTGAGCAATTATCAACTAGAGCTAATATATTTGGTGGAGCTTTAGCTACAGCTATAGAAACAACATCAAGATTTGCTGGATCTACGACAGTAGCAGGAAAAACATTAAGTGGATTAGCTTTTTCTGTGGGTTCCGTAACAGGAAGTTTCTACCAAGCTGCTCAAGCTATAAGAGCTATTGGTAATTTTGCAGATTCTAGATTCGGACAGAGGATTCTTGGTCAATTTGCACAAAGTATAAATACAGTTAGCTTAAACAGATTTTTTAATCAGCAGATTAGAGGTATTTTTGGATCATCTACAGTTGGAGGAATAGCAACAGCTTTTGGAGCCGGAACTGCGGCGGCTGTAGCCCTTACACAGACATTTATAGATTATAGTAATGCTCTTAAAGAAAGTAGAATAGAAGAAGCTCAAAAACAGCAAGAGAGAGCATTAACCAAGTCAGCAGAAGCTTTAGAAAAATATTCCAAGGTTCAAGATAGAGCAACTCTTGAACTAGCCAATACTTTTGCGACATCAGCTGGCATTGCAGCTATTAATGAAGCTAATGCTAGAAGTGCTGGAGATAGACGCTTTGGTATGGCAACAGGCACTTCTTTGGGTGCCGGAGCCATAGCTGGTGGCGCAATAGGTACTTTTATTGCTCCCGGATTAGGAACAGCTATAGGGGCAGCTATAGGTGGAACAGTAGCAGCGGCTATTGCTCAATCGCTCGGTGCAGATAGAACATCTGGAACAACAGCCGAGGAAAGCTCATTGCTGCTTGGTAGAAGCAGAAGCTCTATATTAGAAGTTTTTAATCAAAGATTTACAACCGGCGAAACTAGCGAAGATATTATGAGAAGGCCGGAGTGGAATGCTCAAAGACAAGTTTTGGCTAGATCAAATGCTGAGGTGGAAGCAATTATCAGGGGCATTCAGTCTGATGCAACACTGACTGAGGATGTTAAGAAAGCAAGAATAGAAGAGGCTTTACAGATAGAAGCATCAGCACAGTTAAGGCAACAAGAGCAGATATGGCTAAGACAAAAAGGATTAATAGATCTAGATAATGCTACAAAAGCTTATACCAGAAGTTTGAAAAATATGTTTGCAAATATGGATGAAGCTATCAATAGAAGTTCTGTAGCTCTAGAAAACTTTAACACTTCTGTAGAACTAGCCGAAGCCTCGGTTAAAGGTCAAGCTAGAATAGGTGTTTTTAAGAGTGAAACATCTAATATTATCAGAAATCCCAGAGCTTCGACGAATGAAGAGAGAGCACAAGCTGCTAGTGTTGCCGGTTCTTTCTTTGGTTCAGAAAGTGGTACAATTAGAGAATTAATTAATATTGGACCAAAAATAGAATCTGCTGTGTTAGCATCTATACAAGCAGCACAAACGTTGCCCGGATCAACAACGGATGAGGCAATAGCTGCTGCTATCAGAAAAAGCGTTAGAGCAGAACTCACGGAGTCGTCATTACCTCAAGATTTAAGTGATAAGCTTGGTCAACAAATAGCCATAGAATTAGAAAAAAGAAGAAAGAGTGGAGATGACAAGGTAGATTTTAGAGATCTAGAAGAAGCTATTCCACAATTAAAAGATTCTATAGACGCTCTCAAGGGAGCACAAGATATTGCCATTAAGGCTTTGGAAGACTATGCTCAAAAAGTTGGTATTCTAGTTGATAAGACCAATACTTCAGTAGAACTTTTAGTACAAGCCGGCGATTTACTAAGAAAAGCTAGTGAGATTAGATTCAATAGCGCCTCACAATTAAGCAGAACTTTTGGTTCCAGTATTGATGTAAATGCTATACAAAGTTTTAGAGACACAACTATTCGTAACCAGACAGGGGGACCAGCATCGCCTGAAGGTATATTAGACAATATTAATAGATTAGAAAATAGAAGAGCATTTCAACAAAACCAATTACAATCAGCCCAAGACAGAGGAAGGTCAGGAGCTAGAGATGTATTAGGTTTTACTGATCAATTATCTAGAACCACAAGATCCTTAAGAGATAATCAAAAAGCATTAGAAGATCTAGCGGCCAATAGCGAACAAGCATCCGCAGCATTAGAAAAGATATCAGAGGTTCAAGCAAAAACTCAAGCTGGACAAAATATAATAGAAAGATACTTAACGTCAACAAGAGAAGATAATTTTAAACTATCTTCTGCTTTTGAGAGACTAGATAATAATATGAGGGGTATGGTTAATGATCCTTTCGCTTCAAGAAATGTGTTTGAGGCAATGAGAGATAGCGATAATCCAGTTTTGGCTGCTGATCAAGCTATAGCTCAGGATAGAAGAGATACTCTCGAAGCATTTAATATGCTGGCTCCTTTCTTAGGAGATACAAGAGAGCAGAATACAATTAAGGCTAATGTTTTAGAGACTATGCTACAAGAGGCTGGCATAGGAATGACACCTATGTTTAATGAGGTTATTAAGTCTCTTAGAAATCCAGAAAATAATTCGGAGATGTCCCAATTAGTAGAGCAATATAAAGAAGGAATAAAGATTCAGTCTAAGGCCAATGAGTTGCTCGCTGAATTGAACACAAATTTTGCTCAAAATCTTAAACAAAGTTCAGAAGAAGCATTTAAAAACGCCATAACAGATACTCTGGTTAAATTTGAAGAAGCCCAGGTATCTCATCTGCAAAAGATAGAAGAGATACTATCTAAACAGACCCCAGCCGCTGGTCTTTCTAGTGGTGGTGTGGTTTATAGAAATATCGGTGGCTCGATATTCCAGCCAAAAGGAACAGATACTGTTCCTGCTATGTTGACTCCTGGAGAATTTGTTGTCAATAAATCAGCAACACAAAAATATGGATCAGTATTAAATGCGATTAATACTAATACTTATGCTAGAGGAGGAAAGGTAAAATATTATGCTACTGGCGGTTATGTATCTAGTTTATTGAAAAATGAAACTGGTTTTACCTCTGCTAGTTCAGAAGCAGAAACAAAGAATTTTGGTTTATCGAGTGATTTTTATCAGAATCCACCAGATGCTGCTGGTAAAAGAAACAAAAATTTTAGTAAAAATAGACACTTTGATCCTGGACAGTTAACAGAAACTTTGAGAGACGCAAATACTGTAAGACTTATGAAATTAACAAATAATCCTAGTATAATACCATTAGGATTAAATGCTGTTGGTCCTGATGCATTCCCGTTAGGTGCTACATCTTCAGAAAACTATAAAACATTTGAAAACTTTATTAATGATGGAGTTTCTGCAACTTCTGTTGGTATTGGTTTTTATCCAAGATATAAGATGGCTCTAAATGGTACTGTTTTAGCAGATAACGCACCAAACAATGTACAGGTTTCTCAGTTAGGACCAGCTATACCAGAAGCCCTATTCAAAAATATAGGAACTATTAAAGAAAGATTCTTAGAAGAGAGAGAAGCAGCGGAAGCCTTAAGATTAAAACCAGTGATAGATAGCGTTCTTCAGAATTTAGATCTTAACACATATCAAATATATAATCAACAAAAATATACAGAAGCCTTGTCTAGTCAATTACCCATATGGTACAAGGAAGGTAAATCCGTTATCGATTTTGGTGGAGGTATAGATAATGCTATATTTACTAAGGCTAAAGCTGATCTTAATAAGTTAGAATATACCAAAGGTTTTGGTGAAAAAGCTCTATTCTTGGTTCCTGGCACCAGTGATCCAGTAGTTAATCAAAAAATATCTGCTTTGAATAGATCTGGTATGCCAGTTGGATTTGATGTAAATAATCTGCAAATAACAACAGGGGATCCAGGATTACCTATTTATGGAGCGGGCGGCTTTACTGTCGATATAGCTAGTAGATCCTCAAGATCTGGACAAAAAAATCTATCAGTATTGCCACCATCTAAAATATATAGAACATCTAGAGATAGTATTAGTGAAAATTTAGAATTTTTACAACTAATTAGATCGGACTTCGAAGATTTAGAGAAGGATAGTTTTGGTCCAGAGACTATCTATTCCAATCAATATGCTCTTTATCAGAATGCTCTTAGTGATATTTCTAAAGGTTTAATAGAAAAAGCTAAATTTAATAGAGATATTCTTGATCAAGACGAAGTAGCCAATTTATCATCTGTAAAAGGAGATAGAATAGATCTCAGTAAGCTAACAGATCTTTATGTGTGGAGTAAGAGGTCTTTTGATGCTTCTAAAATCAAAACTAATCCTAGGTTTAAAAATGCCACAAATATTGGTTCTGATTTTCCAATTAAAAACATAGATACTAATAATATAGAAAATTTTGTTTGGTCTTTATCTGACAGTATCACCGGATCTGACTTTCTTAATAGTGTAAAACCATTTTTAGATCCTAAACAATATTTAATAAATGAAACATTTTCTGAAACATTTGATGCTCCATGGGCTATAGATAAAAAAATCAATGTAGAGTTCCCATATAAGACCTTGAAAAAACTACCTATTTTTGATTTTAATAATGGTGGTTCTATTAGCAAAGAATACAATGGCTTTGGTTTATATGCCGATACATTTAATATGTTAGGTGATAATAAAACTATAAATCCATTCAAACTAGCCACTACAGATTATAATAACAATAAATTATTATTAACTAAAACAGATGCATCATCTATATTATCTAATAAAATTAAACAATGGATCAATAGTAACGGTGGTCAAGTTCCGACAAAAGCTGTAGACTTACAATTATTGTCCAAATTAGTACAGTTAGAACCTAGTGATTTGGATATTATTCCAGAAGATAACGATCTATCTAGAGAAACGGCGGCCGCTAGAAGAGATATTTTTGGAGCAAAAGGGAGCTTGTACCAACAATTAGCAGGCATTGGCGTTCTATATAGAGAAGGTGGCGAAGCTAATTTCGGTAATTTAGATCTAGATCCATCTATGGTTAATGATTTTAAAGATAAGGTGGATTTAAATAAAGCTTTTGCCACCAACGCTACCAATCAAAGGTTTCCTGCTTATGCAAATGGTCTACTAAATATAAAGAATGAATTAGTGAAGTCTAAAGAATCATTATTAGAAGATTTTATTAATCAATCTAGTATATCTAATTTGAATTTATCTGATTTAGCACCATGGGTTAAAAACTTACAAGATAGTAGAATAGGGGATTTATTTAGCGGAGGTCCGGAGGTCCCAGACAATCTAAGAAAGGTTTATTTGCAAACTTTGGGCTGGGATAAAACACAAAAAACAGCAGACCTAATGAATGCCACCGAAGCTAAATATCCCGGAGCTTTCCAAGAATTGATGAGTCTGTTGCAGTTGGGTTTCTATGTTAATGGGGGTAAAACAGCAGCAGCATCAAATACACTATCGAGCGAGTTTAATGATCTGCAAAAAAGTTTCTTTGGCACGGAAGATTTAGATAAATTATCAGTTTTTGAAGATTCGAGAGTGGCTGGCAAGAGAGGCAAACAGTGGTGGAAAGCTGGAGGTCCAGATTGGGCAGGTTTTGCTAGATATAATCTTTCTATTATTTCCCGTAAAGGTATGATAGAAAATATTCAAAACATTCTTAATAAAGCTAGTCAGGCTTCATTTAATCAGCAAGACGCTAATGATCTAGCAGAAGATATACAGTCCTTATCCATAGGAGCAACGGGATCTGCTACTATTGGAGCAGAAACACCAGCTAATAATTTAACAGATTTATTAACTAAAGCTCTAGATACCACGAAAATTTATACAGAAGGTTACAGACTGGATATAGCTGATGCTATTCAGAAATTTAATATGCCTGGAGGTGTTAAAGATCCTAATCTTGATAGAATCAAGTCTATGATAGATCCATCGAGTGATCTATTGACATATTTAGCTTTTAAAGATGCTATTTTGTCACAGCCTATTAGTTCTGTTCAGGGTATCAAAGTACAAGGAGATGATAGAGATATTAAAGCTCCTAGATTGTCAAACTATGCATTAAATACAGAAAGTATTAATGGAGTTAATCCTTGGTCAATATATGAAACATTTTTAGATAATGCTGCATTTACCAACGTTTCTAATGCTTTTAATGAATTAGTCGATATGATAGGAGCAGCCGGGAAATTTACATTACAAGATCCAAGAACTATATATCAAGGACCGGTTAATACTTTTGATAGTAAATTATACGAAAACCCTGATCATAGATCGGCTGATCCTATTAAAGGTACCGGAGCTTATACAACATCTTATAAAGCTTTAGCTGGTACAATATATGCTACATTATTTGAAAAAGCTAAAAAAGAAGAAGCTCTCAGAGATAGCACAACAGAAGATTCAAATGTCATTTATAGATCAAAGGGTGGCTCCGTAGGATATTACAATAATGGTGGATCAATTATTAATTTTCAACCTAGGGGAACAGATACTATCCCAGCTATGTTGACTCCGGGTGAATTTGTCATCAATAGACAGGCTACTCAAAAACATCTACCTTTATTACAAGCTATTAATAGTCAAAATTATCAAACCGGAGGAGTTGTCAAATATCTACAAAACGGATCGCAAAACCCTGTATCGTCTGATTCTCCACAAGACTGGATCCGTCAATTTGTCAATGATATTAGATCAGCCTCTGATGAAGATATATTAGGTTATGGTAATTCGAAACAAACAATGTCTTTGGATAGATTCAAACAATTTGTATGGGATTTAACAGCTGGCCGTTGGGCTGGTTTTGGAGGAGACATTCCTAGAGGTAGAGTCGTAAGAAAAGCTCAACCGGTGTCAGCCGATGTTTCTTTTGCTAGACCAAATCAAACATCTGTAAGCTTCAAGAGAGATGTGGCTGAAACAACATGGACTCCATCATCTAGATCCATGGCTTCTCAGAGGAATAGACAAGAAAACCCATATATGCCACCAGCAGAAGATCCAACTGCGTATTCTCCATCTTCTAGAGCACAAGCTAGTAGAAGAGCTAGAGAATCATATAAACCTCAATATTCCGCTGAATCTTATATTAGCGATAGTGATGCTATTAATGCCTCGCAACAATTTGAAAAAGAGTACAAAGAAAGAAAAGAGAGGATTCTTAAAAGAGAATTAATGCTAGAAGAAGGTCCAACTAGCAGTATTAATCTATCTACACCAACTATGACATTTGAAAAATGGGATAGAAAAAATAGAACAGACGGTAGAATAGTAGCATATGACGCAGCTAGACAATTCTTGGCTATACTAAAGATCGCTGGTACAGACATAATGGAACCCGAAAAGAAAACGGCGGGGGTTACTGCTTTCCCGATAAACCTATTGGGTCCATCGTCGCAAGAATCTGTATTTTCTTTACTATCTAATAGAGAATTATCAGTAGATGATCCTTATCCCTATCAAAAAATAGGTATTAATGAGGCATTAAATAGATTAGAGAAAGAATACGGATCAGATTTTGTTAAACAATATAGAAGCAGAGACAGGATTTCTAAAATAAGTACTAATGCTGGTTTGGTATACGATCCAAACCAAGGATATATCGCTTCTAAATTATCTGACTTTTTATTATCAAATGTACTAGAAAAACAAAAGAAGTTTGCTGTACCAACAGCAGAAGCAGTACCGGTGCCGGATGCAGAGGTAGCATATACTTCTACAAAAGCTGCTGAACCTGTATTTCCACAAAAACCAGAGAATAGATCCGTAACTAATGTTTCGGATGAAATATCTGTATTAGGTCAAGAGTTTAGAAAATGGATCGATGTTTCTGGTAAATATAATACAATTGCAAAATTAATGTCCTTTGTTAATCAAAGTAGAGATGTTAAATTAAACAAAAATAATAATAAAAATATAGTCGTGCCTATAGATAAGCTAAGTTCAGGAGATAAAAATTATCTTAATAGAGTTAAGTCCTCTAGCAGTAGTATTCCTGCTCCTAAAACCTCGTCCACAAATAAACCAGAAAGTCAACAAGTATTTAATAATGTAGATAGATTATGGTATGGAGGAAGATTATGGGATCTTAATAATGATGGAATAGAATCAGAAAAAATAGTTGGTAGAATTGATCGTATATTGGATGCCGAAAGAATTATGATAGATACCAATAGTGTTCCTGGAGGAAGTCTTATTCTCAGAAGAGAATTTATGAACCAAGAAGACTTAGACACTATTAAGGCTTGGGAAAATCAAAGAAGAATAACCGCAGTAAACAAACAAACCGGCGGGATGATTTATGCTTCTAATGGTCAATTGATTAATTTCCAGCCGAGAGGTACAGATACCGTACCAGCGATGCTTACTCCTGGTGAGTTTGTTGTAAATAGACAAGCTACACAAAAGAATTTACCATTATTACAATCTATCAATAACTCCACAAGTAATAGTAAATCTTATATGAGAGGAGGAATAATTTATGCTGCTGATGGAGCATATGTAAGAGATAAGGCTGGTGGTCCAAGATCAATGCTTTTGTCACCAAGAGAAGCAAAAAAATTAAATGTTCCTTATCAAATAGGTAGAGGTTATGATGCTCAGTATTTTGACAGAAACGATAGAGGTATTGGTCCTATTGAATGGAGAATGATAGAAAAAGCTGATGAAGAATATGTTAAGAGTCAAGGTAGAAGTGGAATAAATTATTTTGATCATCCAGAACTCAAAAGACAGAAAGCTTTTGCTACCGTTCCAGGAATGGTCGCATCTGGATTAGGGAAACTAGGAGAGTTAATAAATAATGCTATAGAATGGGAACCTTACGGAAATGGATATAAGCCTGTTAAGATTTTCTCAAGCATGTTAGATATGATTAGTAATGTTGCTGTCGGAACAACAAGAGCTGCTGGTGCTTTAGCTGGTTTAACTGTGGGTTCTGTAGTTTCAATACCCGACATGCTTCTTTCTGGGACGGACTACCTCTTTCCTGGATCAAAAGATGCATTTACTAGAGCTATAGGTTTTGATACTTCAGAATTTGTTAATGTTATGAATGAGGGGGCGGCATTAGAGTTAGAAAGAGCGGTAATGAATTACGCTTCTTTATATAATAATGTATTAGGAGCTGTAGACTCTACTTTTGGTTCCAATTTAGAATCTACAGATTCTTGGGCTCAAGCAATTACCGGAAATCAAAAAAAACTATGGGAAGAAAAAATGGCTTTGGCTATTAGATCAGGTATGAAAGGAGGAACCAGTGGACGTGATCATGAACTTATGTTAGGAGCATTAGATGGTATAAGCGTAGCAGCTAGCACCATAGGTGGGGCGGCATTGGCGAGCAAGATAGGAAATATAAAGCTCGCTAAAGGTTTAACTACAATGATACCTGAAGAAACAGGAAGTGATGTTTTACGTGTATTGGCTGAAATCAATAATAGATTGGTTCAGGGACAAGGATATATTATGCAAGCGTCAGAGATCGCAGGAACGGTTGCTTTACCAAAAGATATAAAAGACGCTATAGAGGCAAGTAAGCTTCAACCAGATACAGAAGATCCGCAAGAAAGAGCATCAAGAAGAGTTGCTGCTGTAAATTTTGCTAGAGGAGGTTTGGTTTCCGAGGTTTCTGGTTTATATCAAAGTAGATTAACGACTCAAAAAAATCTTTCACAAGCTAATGATCAGTGGTTTGTTGTACCATTAAAAGCTGGTAGAGGTAGAGGTTCACAGGCTGGTGATACGAGTAAGATTTTTGATGCTAATGGTAATATTTTACCATCAAATGAACTTTTGACATACGATATGAATAAATTAGCTACAATATATGGTAATGATTCTAAGTTAGCCCAAAAAGCAGCATCGACAAAATATCCATGGTTTGATGCCAAACAACACAGACTCGTAATGGGTCAAGGAATATACAGAAACCAGAAAACATCTTTTAGTAAGCAAGATCCAGCATTAAAATTAATTGATGAATTAGCCTATGAATATAAAGCTATGCCAGATATTTTTGAAATTAAGAATAAAGAAGCATATACCGATGAAAATATTGATTCGTCTAAATTTTTGAGTAGCTTGAAAGATTCAAAGGGTAATTATGTAAAGCAATCGGTAGAACCAGCCGCTCAAATGCTTAAAGATAGAAGTAATTTTTTAACCACTCTATTTTTTAATCTAGAAGAAGCTTTAGATATAGTAGATGCATACATCAATAAAGAGGGAAGAGATAGTACTTTAAGATCAGCCTTTGCTGGCGAAGACCCAGACAATATTCTAAGTTTCCAAAAGACCGCGGTAGGATCAGAGATAAATAATATAGATAATATTCTTAAAGAAGCAGAGATAAACCAGTATGCTCAAAAAGTAAAAAATAAATATAACCAAAGTAGAATATTAAATTTTGGAGAAACAAAGAACTTAAAGTCTATCGTAGATTACTTTACTAGAAATAAAAAGCCAGAACCAAAAACACAGCCAACCGGTCCAGTTAATATGGCGGTGGGTGGTTTTGTGCCCAGTTATTATTCATCAGGGTCATTAGTAAATTTTGCTCCAAAAGGTACCGATACTGTACCAGCAATGTTAACTCCTGGCGAATTTGTAATTAATAAACGAGCCACACAAAAGAACCTACCTCTTCTAAAACAAATTAATAGTCAGAACTATCAAAGAGGAGGAGTTGTAAAATACTACCAGCAAGGAACCCAAACGCCTGTTCAACAAACTGGTGGATTGGGTAGTATGTATTCTTTATCATTAGATGATAAATCAATATCTTTAATTAGAGAATTTACATCAAGATTTAGTGAATTTAGTAATAAATTGGCTAACTTAGCTATTCCATCTTTGAAGTTGGATGAAACAACATTAGCCTCATTGAATAACTTTACTCAAAGATTTGATAACTTTACCAAAGAGTTATTAAAGCTAAATATTCCGCCAGTTATAACTATAACCGGTAAACACGATGTAAATGTAAATATTAATGGCGCTAGTGTATTTAGTAATATGGATAAATATGTCTCTAACATGATTAAAAACGAGATAAACAATGCTTTTGCCCAACTAGCAAGGGAAACGGATGGCGCTATCAGTATGAACTACAACCCGTCCGCATACAGCAATCAAAACAGTCAAAATATGGCTTAAAGGGTAATTTATTATGGCAGAAATTCAACCAAATCTATTCTGGAGTAGCGGCAATAATTCTTTGATAATTGGTAATTCTGGTTCTTATACAAATCCTATAGACGCTAGTGTTGTATTGGGGGCCACACAAATAGCCTCATCAGGACTATACCCATTAAAAATTAGCCTTAATCAAGGAAACTTCTTCATTCTTACTAAAGATGGTAAAGTGGCCATCAATACTCCAAGTTTTCCTGTATATGAATCATCCCCAAATTTTCATATGGTTGGAAGATGTGCTGTTTTTGAAGGCAACTGCGGAGCAGGAGGAGTAGCACTAACGTTGTATAACAATCCAGATGTGGTACCACAAGTTGGAAGCATAGCTGGATCATTAAACCTATCCGCAAGAAATAATAATCGTAATGTTGTAAATTTCGCACAAGTACAATCCAAAATACTTAATCCGCTCAAAGGACAAACAAGAGGTCAGTTTGTTGTTAATGTTGAGTCATCTGGCGTCTCAAAGTCTATACTGAAACTAGATGATAGTGTTAATCAAATAGGTATTAATAATGTTGATAATGCTACATACACAAGCGTTTTAGGTTCAGGTAATTCTTTATCTTATGTAAATAATTCTAAAGTTATTGGAGATGGAAATTTTGCTAATCGTAGTAATAATTTGTATTTACTAGGATCAGATAATAGTATTGATTTAATTAAAAATAGTGTTGTATATGTATTAGGTTACGATGTTGGGGAAAGTCCACTTCTAGGAATGCCGTCTGATTTGAATTGGGGTCCAAATGATGACTTAGCACAAGGTGATATAGTAAAGATAGAAAATAATGCTCTTTTAAACGGATATTATGTCGCTAATACTGGTATATGGACAAAGATAGATGATACAGTTGCTGTTGCGTATATAGGGACTTCTAATATTCTAATTGGTAGTGAAAATGCTCTATCTGGAAATAATGTTATTGCTATAGGTAATTCTTCTTCTGTTAGTGGCAATAATATTTTTATGTTTGGTAGTTATAATAATGTTAAAACACAAAAACTAACAGGTATTTTATCTTCTGGTAGTAGCGATATAGAAAACTCTTTTATACTTGGATCATATAACTCTATAGATGCTAGTGGGACTATTGTTTTTGGTAGTCATAATGCTTCTAGCGGCGTGTCGGCTATTGTTCTAAATGGTTCTCATAATACAATAGCCAGCGGATCCATAAGCAGTGTGGTATTAGGTGACAATAATATCGTAAACTCTGTTTCTGGAATAGTTTTAGGTTCTAATAATTTAGGATCTATAGATTTAACATCTTTATTAGGATTTAATAACAATATAGTTTTATCCAGTGGTAATATTCTAGGATCATACAATAGGGTTAGTGGCGTCAACAATAATATTATTGGTAATTCACTTAATGTAACCGGCTCACAAATATCTGCTATAGGATCTAATTTAAGTGCTAGTGGGAACAATAATTTAATTTTTGGTAACCAGCAAAATTTATTATCTAACTCAGGTATTTTTATTGGTAATCATGGATCTATAAGCGGTAATAATAATATAGATATAGGTTCACATATACTTTCTAGCGGTTCTCATTCTATTATTACTGGTAATAATAATAAAACAGAAGATGTACTAAAAATTAATTTGTATGGTCATAATAATATACTCAGATCTGGCACATATATTGATGCTAATGTCATTGGACAAAACAATATTATAAGTTCTGGTATACAAAATATCAATGTAGTAGGAGATAATAATAAGCTAGATAATATATTTGATTTAACAGTACAGCCAGTAGAAGCTTTTTATGACTCTGAATATTCTGTTCTTACTGATTTAACTAATAGTAATCTATTCAGAGTTGGAGACAGGGTATCATTAAGAGATTCAGACGAGATCTTTGTTATAGAAAATAAGATTCCACCATCCAATGATCAATCCTCACAATTCACTATAGAGTTTCAAAATCCTATCCCTAGTAGTTTGTTGAATCAAACACTATATATTAAATCACAAACATTACAAGATGAAATTACATATAATTATAGTAATCCAAATACTATTATAGGTAATACTAATACTATTATTGGTATGTCTGGACTTATTATTGGTAATCTAAATAAAGCTTCTGGCAATATGATTACTAATATATCTTCTTCATCTAATATTACTGGTAATAATGTTATTAATATCGGCTCCAAACTAGTTTCTAGTAGTGGTAACAACATTATTAATATAGGACACAATTTTAAAGGAATTACTAATGATTTAACTAATATTGGTTTTAATAATACTAATGAATATCAATTTAGTTCTATATTAGGGTCAGATAATTTTGTTATCAACGGAGATGTTATTGGCAGCGGGAATAGAGTCTATGATAGAAATACGTCTATCGTAGGAGATAGTAATACTATTATTGGTTATGGCAAATTTTTTAATACTAATGATAGTTTAATTTTTTCTTCAGGTTCTTATGATTCTTCATTAGATGCTATAGTTCTTAGTCAAAACGCTGCTAGATTCTATCCTACCGACGGAAGAGTAGTTAATTCACAGAAATTAATTGTTCAACTTGCTATAAGCGGCACATATCTTCCTGCTTTTTCTGGTTACGCCACCTTTGTTAGAGGCGACCAGATGTATTTTGCAGAGAAGGGCCCTAATTACGGAACAACACTCAACCCATTATTTGATACATTTAATCCGGTACCACTACAAAATTTTGTAAAGGCCCTATTCCCAACCTCTGCTATACCCGACAATATAGACGCTTTTGTTTATCCTATTACTGACGAGAATAAAGTGGTAATTGGCGATGAAAACTTTATTACAGAAGGTCGTTATTTAGGTGTTTTTGGTAATAATAATAAATACGGTACTGATGTTAATAGTAATAGATTTGAAATAGGTAGTACTACTTCATACTCTGGTATTGTTATCGGACATAATAATACTATTGAAAGAAGTTGGTTTATTGATAGAAATGGATTTAATTGGAGATATCCTTCTTTTTCTGTTTTTCAAGGAGCAATCGGATTAGGAACAACAAATACTGATCCTAACTCAATTTATTTCGGACACGTAGATCATGGATTTAAGTTATTTGATTTGGGAGGCCGTCAAGACACCATAGTGTCGGAAATTATAGATCCGTTCACCGTTCCTCCAACTAGAATCAATGTCAACAAAGAAATTGTAGGTAGGAATTCTTTTAGAAGAGGTATCTTATTTAATTCTAAATTCCAGTCTGATACTGCTGTTGGAGTAATGGGAACATCTGAGGTTAGCGAACCGGCTATTCTTATCATACCTAGTTCTGAAAATAGGGTAGGTATAAACACATCTACTCCTCAAAATACTTTGGATGTCGTTGGCTCTACTAGAACCACAACATTATTAGCTACTTCAGGAACTATTAATTTTCTATCAATTCCTAATAATGCTTCCGCAGGATACTTTTTAACTAGTAAAAATGAGAACGGAGAGGTTGAGTGGAAATCTGGACTAAAGATCGATTTTCAAGGATTGCCCGGAACATTAATGTATTGGAGCGGATCAAATCTTACTGATGGTAAAATACAGCCGATGTCTCAGTTGGTTAGGTCGGTGGTAGATGCCTCCACTGTACCACTTAATCAAGTAATATACAATCCTTCTGGATGCGTTATAGCTAGAAGCGGCTTAGTATTTGATCAATATTTATGGTGTGACAAATATGCTGTAATGTCTTTGGATGGATTAAGAAGAAATGTTCTAGCTGAAGTTCTAACAGAATTAGAAAAAAGCGCGGATGTCAATCCTTATAAATTAGAATATGCAAATAAGTTATTAGCATTGGGAAGAGAAGAGAGACGTAACCCAGAAAGCTACTACGTTCCTTTCTCAGCAAATGTGCTTTACTTCGTTCCAGAATTGATTACTAAAGAATATAAAAGCATCGGAGGAACTGCTGATTCTACATACGACAGAATATTAGCTTCAGCTGGATATAATAAAGAAGGCGTATTTGCAATTGGTCGTAGAAAAAATTCTATGCCTTCTCCTCTTAACGATAATATAGAGGAAACAGATATAGGAGGATCGTTTGCTGCCGCCTCACTACCAAATGGTATGGTAGCTCCACAGTATATGTTGTCCACTATTCCAAAGAAAAATACAAGACAAAAGAAAATTCATTATCGTTTTAATAAAGACGAAATGACATTCTATACCGAGCAGTTACATGCTTCTAGTGCTGTAATAGATACAGAATTGGCTACATATCTTAGGCCAATGGAAACTCAAAACGATATTAAGGGATGGTGGGATGAGAGAGGGGCTCCAGACGATGCTGCCAAAGTGCCCGGAGGAGACACAGATTTAGATAGAGCAGTGCCAACAGCATTCAATATGGGTCTACAAGAAACAGACTTTATTATTTATGGTACAGGTTCAAAGTATAGGACAGCTGATAGTGTAGATGTGCCGAAATTCACAATAGGTTCTGAATCGGATTATAAAGTTTGGAAGCTAGACCCAGACGCTGTACCAATTGATATTCCGTGTGTAACAAAAGTTCCCGCATTTTACTATAATGCTTCTATAAACAGCTTTATGTTACATACTATGAAACCAAGCTGGATACCGGTTCCAATTCCAGGAGACGAGTGCCAACCCTGTAATCCAAAAGAGAGTGGTGTTTGGTTTGCGGATCTAACAGTTAGAGGCTGGATAGGTACTAGCGGCATTCGCATAGGTACTGGATTAACTAGACAAGTCGAAGTAGATCCACAAGACGCTACAAAAGTAAGAGAAATGGTTGATGAAAAAGGTAGACCTTTATTTAGATCTACTAGAGGTATGTATCTAAGGTCTGATGCTTATGGTTTTGCTGTTTGGGATGAGGGTCCAGACGGCGTTAGTCGTTCATCTAATGATATCATTACTGTACCTAAGAGCGTTGATACAACACTTGTAGAGGGATCATTAGACCCATTAATCGATATAGCTAATTTCCCAGTCGAAACTAATGATATACTAACATCAGCTAGATTAATTAGGGATACCTTAAATGTTAGATCAGATGCCGAATCTATCTCCAATTCTTTTAGAATAAGAGGTATAACGAGAAACACCCTCCTATTTGCACAAAATCCCGCGCCCAACACATACTATAGAACTGGAAAAACTAACAAGTTTAATGAGCCTCCTTATCAAAATGATAACAATTCTATTAATGAATCAACTATAGACGGTACCGAAAATGTATTTTACTATGGTTATAGTAATGCATTAGCTGGATTGTTATTATACAATAACTCTTTACAAAAAACAGAAGTTTGGATAGATGGAGATGCGACAAAAAGAGTTAGCATGGGAGATATTGTTAGAATAGTAATTTATTACAAACCTGATAATCATATCGAAGGACAGCCATATCCTCAGAAAATTGTTAAAGTTAGAGTATTGGGTGTTAATGCTGTTTGGTTATCTGGTCAAAAAACCACAACAGAAAAAACATTACAGACTCAGATAGTATTAAGCGAAAAACTAGAAATAGATCAGTCTACATATTCTTTAGATGCTAGTAATCAGTTGAGACAAGTCGCTATTATGTCTGAGGGAGTAGGAGGTTATATTACCTTCAATTTCCCAGGAACAACGCCAGAATTAGTATTGAGTAATAGAGACGGAGTACCTAATCTATTTAATACTTCTGGAAAGAGAATAGACTTCGCTGTTTATGGAGGTTTCAAAGTTAATAGACCAGATCCTTCGTTCTTAGTTGATAGTATAAATAGAACAGTGAGTATTAATACTTCTAAGTCTGCTATTTATGGAGCTTATAATAAAAATATTACTTTTAACAGTTCTTTATTATCAGATTATAAATCAGACATTAATAGTCCTATTTATTACGATTATGGATGGCAAGAAAAGTATTTATTGGGTAAAGTAGAAGAAACATCGTCTCTATTGAGATTAACAGGGTCGGCTATTCCATTATCAATAGATTTTATGGTTGGAGACGTAATTGAAATTATATATGATAACACTCAAAAAATTCTTGGACAGATTGTTACTAAAACCATCCCCACCTCTACTCAGGGCGCACCAGTAGAGTGGGATATTAGAGTATCATTGACGGCTGTTAATCCGGGTCTTGTTGATGATAGAATCGGAAACATCCAGAGAGTCAAAGACAATAAAGGTATAGAAACCACAGGTATTGTGAATAACAATATTAAGGTTAAAGTTATCAAAAGACAGCTAGGTTTATCTACAGTTGATGGTCAAAATAATACAACGTTAACAAAAGCCGAAGGTAATATTCCTCTAGCAGCCTCACTTTCTGTAAAGGGTCTAACATATACCGACGGATTGATGTTATCAAATATAGATAATCTTGGTAATGTTGTGATTCCTCATAATTCAGTTCTATATAATCGTCACGGTATGGTTTTTGGAAGTAATTTAAGATTCTTTACTTATGATGATTTATTGGTTGACAATAAAAAGAATCAACACTTACTATATAATACCGATACGCCTGCTGTAATTGGTTCAGGAGCGGTTTCGTCAAAAATCAATGGTAATGTACCAATTTTTGCAGATACAACTATTCAGGGCTCCACAAAAATTGAAAACTTGTATATTGATACATTAAATAGCTTTGATACTATTGATGGAGGATTGGTTGTTTTTGGAGGTACTTGTAGTGGCGCGAATCTACAATGTTCGTAATTGGCTAATGGTGTAATTTAAGTATATACTCAATCAAAATTACTGGGAGTTCTGTAAATGGGATGGCCATCTGACGAAAAACAACCTATATGGAGCAATCTGGATCCTGGAACAGTACACGTTTTAGGGCCTCAACCACCCATAGTAAATCCTGTACCAGACGAGAATGATACTAATTTTAAACAATTAGCTCAAAATTTCGTTAAAAAACCTAACAGGATACTACTTAAAAGAGATCAGACAACAACCAATCATCCGTGTCCCAACGATCTGGCTGTTGGAGAGATAGTTTTAAATGCTGTTACAGGAAATTTATATACTAAATTAGTTACAGGAAGAATAGTTATGTATAAACCAAGTCCAGTTTGTGATCTAAACCAAGTTTCTATGGATTATTCCACCTCATTATCTATTCCAGAAACATGCGAAGATATATGCTCTGTATCTGGTCATGGAATATCTTTTACGTCCGGAGCCAGAAATTCTTTGAGATTTAATCCTGTTACTCCAAATGAGGGCTTACCAAAAGCATTTAATATTTCTTATGTATCAGCAGGTAATGAGATTCTAATAGCCAGAATGTCCGCTATCAGTGATTATAAACCATCCATGTCCTTTGAATTGTTGTATTATCAGAATCTCAATTCGACCAATTTCTTACCACTCACTGCTAAATTTGAATCAGGATTGTATCCAAATGGTAATTTAGGTTCTATTAAAGTAGAAGTATTATAATTATGCTAACAGTAGAAAAAATAACAAAACCTATTCAGATTATTCAATACCACGGAGACGAAGATCTTTTGTTGGTGCCGGACTATGTATCATCGTCTAATTTAGATTTAGAGGATTTAACTCTATCTTTACATAATAATGCTGTTGTTCTACTAACAGCCCAAGACAATATAATAGAAAACGGAATGTATAAATATACAGGAACATCTTTAGTTCCATATTATTTTTCATTTTTTCAAAACGTTAAAAAAATATATAAGGTTACTGAAGAATCTACATATTTAATATATAATGGTCCTACAGATAATTTTAATCAATTCTATACTATTTCAAAAAACGATGTTATAATTATTATTAATAAAGCCGAAGCACCACTTCCTTATGAGTGGTACTCTTATAATAAGATTTATGATCCTAAAGTAAGATTTAATCAAGAAATTATACTAAATAACTTTTGTGCTCTTGGAACATCTTATAATGACAAAACGGATGAAATAATACTTAATTTAAATAATTTATCAAGTTATCCAATAGTTCTCACATCAGAAGTTTATAACACTTTATCAGAATCAACCTATCATGTTATTACAGACATTATTCAGTCTCCTGATATCGACTATAGGAATATTTTTCAATATGACTTAGAAGAAGGCGGCGACTACACAATAGATAGCAAAGGTAATCTTGTTATAAATCAGCAACTAGTTAGCGACGGATTAAACGGTCAGGGCAAGCTAAATAATTGGAGAATTTTATCGGCTGCTGACCCTAATTTCCTAAGCAATAACTATTTTTTGATTAAGAGCTTAAATAAAACTAAACTATATTTTTATAACGCTACACTCAATAATCCCTATATAGAACTTACCCAAGACGTTGTTAAATATCCTTTTTCTGTAGAGGTGGATTCTGACAATATTGTTTATGAAAAAAGAAATTTAATTCAAAATAATATTATATCTATACCAGGAATATCTAGCTCTACTTATATTAATAGTGCTTTTTATATTCAAAAAACTGGTCCATATGAAGTTAGAGTTAGACTGTATGACGATAATCTAGTTTTACTTAGTGAGGATAGGTTCAAGTTTAGTACAAAACAATTGTTAAACCTACCCACCCCAACTCCAACACCAACTCCTTCGAGTAAAAAACACACAGTAGTTTTTGATGCTGGTCCTAGATTGGTAATAGATAACTGCGAAGACTGTTATAAAGACTTTTTATCAGCTACAGTAACTAATATGTCTGAAGAATCTAGGTATTATTATGAATTTGGAGTTCATGCCTATGGCAATGCTAATCCTGACGAGCCTAGAGATACAACGAATACTGATGATATCTCTTTTGTTACTAATAATGGCATTATAAATAATGGTAATACAACAGAAAATATTAGAACATTGATGACTACGGGGATTGGTAAAATAAGAACTACTTTATATATTAAAGTTATTAATTTAGATAATTATGTAACCTCTACATCATATCTAACTCTAGAGAAATGTGATAGAGATTTTTGCGCTACTACACCAACTCCAACAGCTTCTAAATCTTTAAAGTCATATCCTCCTAGAACTCCTACGAAAACAAAAACTCCAACTCCAACCCAAACATCCACTTCTACTCCCACCCCAACCCCAACTCCAACTACACCTCTTACCCCTCCGGGAGAACCAACAGATCTAGTAGCCGTGGCTGGCAATACTTTAGTAAATCTATCTTGGGTTGCTCCGGCCGCTTCTATTATTAGAGACTATACGATTCAATATAGTTCTGATTCAGGATCGTCTTGGACCACTTTTAACGATGGTACTAGCATTAATACCAGCGTAGTGGTTACAGGGTTGGTTAATGGCACTCCGTATCTCTTTAGGGTTGCCGCAACAAACGGGGCCGGATCCGGTTCATATGCAACAACATTATCACCAGTATCCCCAATCGCATCCCCTCCTGCTGCACCAACTGTTACTTCGGTTACTGGAGGCGATGCTCAAGCTTCTATCTCATGGACTGTGCCAAATAATGGAGGAGCAGCTATAACAGATTATCTTATTCAATATTCGAATAATGTTGGAGCTTCTTGGACAAATGTTACTAGAGCGCCTTCAACATTAACAACCGCAACAATTACAGGTTTAACAAATGGTGTTTCTTATATTTTTAGAGTAGCAGCTGTTAATTCTGCCGGAACCGGCCAGTATAGCATAAATAGTGCCAGTACCATTCCAGCAACACTACCCGCAGCGCCAACGAGTTTATTTGCAAATTTATCTGGATTAAATATTAATTTATCTTGGACTGCCCCTAGTAACAATGGAGGAGCAACTATTACTGATTATGCGGTTCAGTATGCTTCTAGCTCTAGCTCGTATGCTACCTGGGTACAAGTAAACGATGGGGTCTCTTCAGCTACTTCAGCAACAATTACAGGTTTAACTTTTGGACAGTCTTATATTTTTAGAGTAGCAGCTATAAATAGAGTTGGAGGTGGAGCCATTAGTTCATCAACATCTCCATTATTATTTGCGGCAGTACCTTCGGCTCCGTCTGCTGTTTCTGGTACTATAACTAGTAATAGTATAGACCTTTCATGGAGCACACCGCAATCTAATGGAAGTAATATTATTGACTATACCATCCAAATATCTAATGATAATGGTGTGTCTTGGTCAAATGTAAGCACCAATACCGTATCTAATAGTATTAATATTGCTTCGCCAACTGTTGCTATTGGACCATCATATGTGTTTAGAGTTGCTGCTCGTAATAGTATAGGTTTAGGAGCATATACTAATAGTTCTAGCATAATAATATATCCACAAGGAAGTTTATTATCTTGGGGAGATAATAGTAATAGTAATTTAGGAGACGGTTTTCGTACCAACAGATCTTTACCAGCTCCATTAGGAATATCTTGGAGTCAAATATTTTTAGGAGGGGGCTTGTCGGATGAAACAATTATTGCTTTAACTACTGATGGTAAACTATATGGTTGGGGTAACAATGCTAATGGTTTAACCGGAATAGGCTCCGTCTCCGGCACTACATTTTCACCGACGAGAATAGGGAGCGCAAGTAACTGGACACAAGTTTTTATCGGAGATAGTCATGCTTTAGCTATAAATAGTAATGGGGAGTTATGGGGATGGGGATCTAATTGGGCTGGTCAATTAGGTAACGGCTCCACCTCCACTAGTGCTACACCTATGAGAATAGGAACCGCAAGTAATTGGGTAAAAGCCTCTGTTGGAACTACAGTTAGTGCAGCGATAAATAGTATTGGTGAATTATGGGTTGCTGGTACTGGCTTTTTTGGCACTGGCGCCGACAACCCCGTTGTTATACCTACATTTACCAAAATAACACCACCAACGGGTATAACTGGGTGGTCGGATGTAACTATAGGAGGTCTTTTGGGTGGTACCTCCAAATATTATGACAATTTTATTGTTGCCATCTCTACAGATGGGAAGCTATTCGCCGCGGGCGTTAACTCTTATGGACAGACTGGACTAGGTCTCAATAATAACTTAGTTACTACTTCATTTACCAGAATTGGCTCTTCTTCGAACTGGGTTAGAGCTGTATCAAGATCATATGCAAACCATGTATTAGCTGTAAATAGTGCTGGACAATTGTGGGCGTGGGGACGAAACGATAACCGTCAATTGGGAGATGGAACAACAAATGTAAGAGCTACACCTATACAAGTAGGCTCATCTTCGAATTGGTTACCAAATTTTATTGTCACATCAATATATAGTAGTATGGCTATTAATAGTTTAGGAGAATTATATGGTTGGGGATACAATAGTACGGGTCTTTTAGGAGATGGCACCTCGGCTGCCAAACCGGTAACAACAAGAATAGAAACATCTCAAAATTATAATAGTTTATCGATGTCGCCTTTTAGATTCTCTATGACCATTAAAAATAATACAATATACTATTCTGGACAATCAACTATAGGTGCTAGTACAAATAGTTTTACTCAATATGGCTCTAATGTTAGTACTGTTAATGCTAATAATTTTACACAAATAGATAGTGGTTCTAATTTTGCTATAGCTACTAACAGTTCGGGGCAGCAGTTTTCATGGGGGGCAAATTCTTCGAACGTAGCGAATCAAGGTCCAAGACTATCTAGTGTTAACGGTATAAAGAAGATCGCTGCTGGATTCACTCACTATCTGGTTTTAGACACAGGTTCTAATTTATTTGTAGGAGGATCTTCTGGTTATCATCCTGCTTCTAGCAATTATATAAATTTAACCTCAGTTAGAATTAATTCTTCCACCACCTCTAGCATAATTACAAATGTGAAGAAAATAGCCGCAGGCGCTAATTGCTCATTTTATATAGATGTTAACGATAGAGCATATGCTGCTGGTCTTAATACTAATGGAGTTTTAGGTGTGGGTACAAACACCACCGCCGCCGTAGGTTTTGCAGCCTTATCCTTGGTAGGAGGAGTAGCATTATCTTGTAGAGACATTTTTACTAGCACTGAAGGAACTAGTGCTGCTGCTATTACCACAAACGGTGAACTCTATACATGGGGTAATAATAATTTTGGACAATTAGGATTGGGGGATACTACAAATAGAAACGCTCCTCTTAGAGTTGGTGCTCAGAATAATTGGACTAAAATAGCTATAGGTAATGAATTTATGATTGGTTTAAATAGCTTAGGTCAACTATGGGCCTGGGGTAATAATCTAAATGGACAGTTAGGAACAGAAGTAGGAGCATACTCATTCGTACCAGTAAGAATCGGCTCTGCATCTAATTGGACAGATATAGCAGCTGGAGTTAATCATGCTCTAGCTATCAATTCCACAGGTCAATTATGGGCTTGGGGTAGTAATAATATTGGTCAATTAGGTGATGATACATTCGTTACAAGATATGTTCCTGTTAGAATAGGAGCATCTTATACATGGTTATCTATATCTGCTGGTGGTAATTTTAGTATAGGTATTATAGATTGAGAATTAAATTATGAAACAAATTATAAATCAAAATATACAACCAATTATATATAGTAATAAAACTTTTCCGCTTACATTTGCATATGTAATTGAGCAATCATCTATATTGAACGCTAATCAACCTATACCGGATCCTGAAGACGGTAATATTGTCTCTAATCCGGACTTTTGTTTACCAAGAGGTTTGTCTATCAAGGTTCCAGGACCCGTAGTATCCACTCCTAAAACAGTATCTTCTATGAGTAGAGCAGGTACGGTTGTTACGGTTACTAGTACTAATCACGGTTTATCTACTGGTAATAATATTGTTGTTAGTGGGGCTTCGCCATCAGCATATAACGGCTCGTTCTCTATTACTGTAACAGGATCTAATACTTTCACATATAGTGTGAGTTCTAGTGGTAACGATACTGCTAGCGGTAATATCATATTAAATGTAATATCACAGACTACTAGCAATTTAGCTATAGATAAAGATAGATTAGTTTGGATCACTGGCAAAGGAGCTTATTTAACTCAGGAGGGAGCATGGGTTCCTGTTCCAGAAGTAACAAATTTATTAAATAATAGTACAAAAATTTATACTACAGATGATAAGGGATCTTATTTAGTGTTTGATCCTAGCGATATTTCTGATCCTTTTAACCAGATCAAAAGATTAACTACTAATGAGGGATATCTTATTATATCCAACAAGGCTGGGCAAATACCCGATTATTTGTGGTATGAAACTATAGATCAGGATTTAGACAACTTTGATAAACCATCAGTTATGTTTATTTATAAGCAATGTAATTCAAATATCGATGTTAAAAATAATCAAAAGAGCATAAAACTAGAACATATAGACGGAGCTTGTGATACTCATAAAAAAGCAGGGACCACACTCAAGATTAGGTTACACTCTTTAAGAAAAGGCTTCAATTATAGATTAAGATTTAGTAGTTCTTTGGAAGCGAAGATATTATTTGAGAATGAAGAATTATATTATGGAAATAATCAACTTTTAGAGATAGATATTAATAACAATATAGACATACTGAATAATTTGAACAATAATGTTTTGACTATATATGTACATTTATATGAAAATGACGTATTAGCATCTAATGATACCTTAAGTATATACATTAATTGTCCAGCTGCACCGTTAACAATAAATCCTCCTCTTATAAGGCCAAGATTCTACTTAGTCGGGGAGGATTAGGATGTCGGATGAATGTCTATTTAAGACTATAAATACTAAAACAGACGCTAACTTTGCTGTTGATAAAGCTAGCGATAAGACTATATCTTTTGGTAATTTGGAGAGTAATCCAGAGGTTTTACCAAAACCTACATTGTCAGTAACGCCTACGAATACTCCGACCCCTTCAAATACTCAAACTCCAACTCCATCGATCACTAAAACACCAACAGCTACACCTACACAAACTACTACAAACACTAGAACTCCTACCACAACCAAAACTAAGGCGCCCACACCTACCGGGACATCAATAAAAGCACAAACACAAACCCCAACAAATACCAAAACTCCAACATCTAGTCAAACG